>ERZ1034976.537-NODE-537-length-35294-cov-6.428105_pt1 | contig 35294 bp, 29 predicted proteins | sample MGYA00520623_ERZ1034976 | MGnify/ENA primary metagenome ERZ1034976 (study PRJEB33766, sample SAMN09781774) | gut metagenome | biome: gut microbiome | host: Homo sapiens | place: Madagascar | study: EMG produced TPA metagenomics assembly of the PRJNA485056 data set... | reverse complement strand
CGACAGCGAATATTCCGCATTTTGTGAGAAAATAAAAAACGATTCCGCTTTGCTTTGTATAATAAAAAATAATTCCGAAAACAATTATCATAATATAATGAAATATTTTGAACAAAGCGGTCTGTTCGAAAAAGGAAAAATCGCCATTGTTGACAGCGGTTGGATGGGTACTGTACAGAAAACGCTGACAGCGCTTGTAAAGGAAAGGACGGACGATAATATTATAGGATATTATTTCGGGCTTTACAGGCGTGAGGACGATAATTATAAGGCGTTCCTGTTTGACATAACAGACGCATATAAATATGTGCCGACCTTCTGCAATAATCTGTTTGAGTGCTTTTGCAGTGCGCCGCACGGTATGACTACAGGGTACAGGGAATGTGACGGAAAAATCATTCCCGTGTTGTCGGACGCAAACGCAGAAATGGTAAAAATGGCAGAAATACAGACGAAAACTGCCTCCGGATTTACGGAATATGCGTGCGAAAATGAAAATTATATCCCGATATGCAAAATGAGAGATATATCCGCCCGACTTCTAAAGGCTCTTATGTACAAGCCCGACAAACAGGAGGCTGAAATTCTGGGAGCATTCCCGTTCAGCGATGATGTGACCGAAGCAAAAATTCAGCGCCTTGCGGGAAACTGTAAAGGCAGTATTTCGAATATTCTTCTGCCTGTCAGAATTATCAGAAAGAAAAAAGGAAAAAGCATTTATCCCGATAAATATATTTACTGGCTGTATGGCAGTATTATGCTGACAGGTTGTAAGCCTGCTTGGGTTTACAGGCTCAGCGTGCGTGAATGGGAAAGGTTAAGACTGCTCAGGGAGAGAAAAAAATTATGCCGTTAATATCAGTAATAATGGGAGTGCATAACAGCGATCCAGATATGCTTTTAAGTGCTGTACGCTCGGTCTTGTCACAATCGGTATCCGATATTGAGCTTATAATATGTGATGACGGGTCTGAAAACGACATAAGAAAAATACTTGACGGTATTAAAGACAGCCGTGTGAAGCTGATTTCCTTCAAGGAAAACAAAGGACTTGCGGCGGCTCTGAATGCCTGTATTGATGTAGCAAGCGGGAAATATATCGCAAGGCAGGACGATGACGATATCAGCCTTCCTGGAAGGTTTGAAAAACAGACCGAGTACCTTGAAAATCACGGTGATACTTATTTCATCGGAACAGATTGCGAGCTTTATTCGCAGGGAGAAGGCGTATACGGCGAGCGTATAATGCCGCAAACCGTTGACAAGAGGAGCTTTCTGTTCAATTCGCCGTTTATTCACGGCAGTATGATGTTCAGACGTGAGGTTTTCGATAAAGAGCGTTACAGAACGCTCGGCAAAAACCGCAAATACGAAGATTACGATTTATTTATGAGACTTTGTGCAGACGGCTTCAAGTCCGCAAATCTGCCCGAGAAGCTGTACAGATTCCATTACGATAGATCAACAAGACGTGTTTCGTTTTCAATGAGGTGCGACGAATTCAAAGTGAGAACAGAGGGCTTCAAAAGGCTCGGCCTTATGCCCGTAGGATTCTTTTATGCACTGAAACCGATTTTACTCGGATTTATACCTCGTAAAGCAATGATAAAGCTGAAAGAAAAGACTACCGGAGTATAGTCGGACTGCATCGCATTTTGCATAATGCGGTACTTTTTGAATTTTTTTCTTTGTTGCAATTGCATATTGTAATATACAGGTGAATGTGGTAAAATTGAATTATATTTTGATGTTTGGAATAACTATGCTGATAAGCTAATATTAAGGGAGTTGAATTACGATTGAGCGATAAATTCAGTATTGATGATATACTGGCTGAAATCGGCAGCGACAAGGACGTAAGCAAAGAAACCGCAAAAAGTGCAGGCACTGCGGATAAGAAAGCACCGTCACAGTCAACGCCGGGTGCGACCATGATACTTAATTCTATAGATGAAAAGAAAAAAACACAGGGTAAAGAAAATACCGTTGAAATATCCGCAAAGAACCTTCAGCATCTGAAGGGTGTTGTCGGAGAAGGACAGAGAAGGCCGAAAGAACCTGCACAGCAGGCACCGAAAGCGGCAGAGTCCCAAAAAGTAAAAAAAACGGACAGTGATGCACATTATAAAAGCCTTTCGGAGTTTGAAGATGATGAAAAGCCTGTAAAGCATAGATTGAATGCATCGCATGACAGCGTTGCACCGGCAAAACCGGCAAAAGAAAACCCTGCGTTAAAGGCAGAGAAAAAGCCTCAGAAACCGCCTCAGACCATATTCGGAAACGCAGATGAAAAGCCTAAGGAAAAAGCCGAAAAGGTAAGTGTATCTATCAATACAAGTGCGAATATGACCTTCAAGCAAAAGGTGAAGCAGTACAGGTTCCTTTTTGAAGAGCTGACAAAGCGTGATTTCAAGAAGAAATATAAAAGAACGCTTCTCGGTGTGCTGTGGAGCATAATTTCACCGTTTCTGACGTTCCTGGTTCAGTATTTTGTGTTCGGATATATATTCCATCGTCTTGATTCGGGATTTGTGATCTACCTGCTTACAGGTACTCTGATGTTCAACTTCTTCACCAATGCGACTACTAACGGTATGTTCTCGATGTATTCAAACGGGGCGATATTGTCAAAAGTCAAAGTGCCTAAAAGCCTTTTTGTGCTGTCATCCAACTCTGCGGCAACCTTCAATTTCCTTCTTACACTGATCGTTTATTTTGCATTTATGATATTCTGCAAGATAACCTTCGGCTTGCATCTTTTATTGATAATCTACCCGATACTTTGTCTTATTATTTTCAATATCGGAATGAGCTATATCCTGTCCGCACTTTTCGTGTTCTTCAGGGATATGCAGTATCTTTACCAGATATTCACAATGCTTCTGATGTATATGTCGGCTATCTTCTATGAAGTCAAGCACTTCCCTGAGGAGCTGAGATTCATATTCAATGTAAACCCGGTATATCATTATATATCATATATGCGTCAGCTTGTTATGCAGGCATCCGTTCCGAGTTTAACGGAGCATATTATCTGTCTGTCGTTTGCACTTGGTATGCTCGGTATCGGATATTTCATCCACAGCAAGACAGAGCAGAAGTTCGTTTATTATTATTGATGAGGAATATAAATGGTAATTGATGTAAAAAACGTTACGGTTCAGTATACAATAAGCAATTTCAGAGAAATCGGACTTAAGGAATACCTTATAAAAAAGGTAAAGAGGGACATAAAGACCGAGCAGTTCACTGCGGTAGACAATGTTTCGTTCAGCCTTGACGAAGGCGATTTTCTCGGGATAATCGGCACGAACGGCGCAGGAAAATCGACCCTCCTGAAAGTAATATCAGGCATTATGAAGCCTGCAAAGGGCAGTGTTACCGTAAACGGAAAGATAGCGGCACTGTTAGAGCTTGGCTCGGGCTTTGACCCTGACCTTACAATAAAGGAAAACGTTTTTCTGCGTGGAGCGATGCTCGGTTATACAAAGGAATTCGTTACCGAAAAGTACAAGGATATACTTGAATATGCGGAGCTTACCGAGTTTGAAAACAGAGCCTTCAAACAGTTATCTTCCGGCATGAAGTCACGTCTTGCTTTTTCAATATCCTGCCTTATGGAACCTGAGATACTGATACTCGACGAGGTTCTTTCCGTAGGCGATGCGGCTTTCAGGGCAAAGAGCGAGGCGACTATGATGAATATTATCAAAGGCGGTTGCTGTACCCTGTTTGTTTCACATTCGCTTCCGCAGGTACGCAGGCTTTGCAATAAGGTGCTGTGGCTTGACAAGGGAAAACAGATAGCCTTCGGCGATGTGAATGCCGTGTGTGACAAATACGACAGATATATCCGCACCGTAACCAATATGCAGAACATAAAAATGTAAACCGACAGGAGCATTTATGATATATCTTATTGATTTTGAAAATGTTCACTCAGACGGGCTTAAGGGTATCGAACAGCTTGGCAAGAAGGATAAGTGTTATATCTTTTACAGTGAACACGCAGGTGTGCTGACATTCAATATGCACAAAAGAATAACCGAGAGCAAAGCCGATATATTTTATGTCGAGGCACAGGTGGGAATGAAAAATGCGCTTGATTTTCAGCTTGTTTCCTATCTCGGATATATGATACGGGAGGCTCCCGAGGAAGATTATTGCATTATTTCAAACGATAAGGCTTTCGAGCTTGTGGGAAGGTTCTGGCAGGAGAAGAACGTGAACGTTTGCTGTGCTGTTTCACTTGAGCAGGCTGAAGAATCCGGAGAACACAGCAGGCTTCATTCCGAGCTTGAAAAGCTGATAACAAACAGCGATGAGCTTGAGTTTGTCGAGAAGTGTATCAATGAGCTTACTACCAAGTCGGGCATAAATAACCGTATCGTGAAAAAATACGGTACTACCCGTGCAGGTGAGATATACAGACTGATAAAGCCTCTGCTGACAGATAAAAAGGGCGATAAGAGGCAGAAATAAAAAACAAGGCGGTCATTGCTTTTCGCAGTGACCGCCTCAATTTATACCGATGTTGAATTTTCCTGTCAGTCCTGATACTGTGACGTTATCCCGAAATATTCTTCAAGCGAAAGACCGCTCTGCGTTACCTTTGTGGCAAGGTCTACGCCGATGTATCTGACGTGCCACGGCTCATACATATAGCCTGTTGAGCTTTCTTTGCCTTTAGGATAACGGATGATAAAGCCGTACTTGTAGCAGTTCTTGTCAAGCCACTTGCCTGCGGGATCATACTGGAAGTCCTGTTCGAGAGAATTAAGATCGAATGTGTATCCTGTCTGGTGATCCGAATGACCCGGACGTGAAGAATATGTATCTGCCGCATCTCTGCCATCCTGCGCAACATAGCGGTTGTATATAACGTCCTGATCCTCATATGAACGGAAGCTGGATAAGATCCACAGCGAAATGCCGTCAGCGGCGGCGGCAGCCTGCATATCGTAGAAAGCGTCCATAGCGACCGGCTGAACACCGGGGTTATAGCTTGCAGGCAGAGTGTATGTCTTGTTTGCTATCATAACACCGTCAAAATAAGTGATGCCGTCTATAACCTCCATTTTGTGCGAGCCGTTATATGACGGGGTCTGCGGTTCGGATGCCTGCGGCTTTGATGTTTCGGGCTTCGGCGTTTCGGGAACTGTTGTTTCGGGCTGTGTTATTACATACGGATCTATGATATTCACCTCCATAGTAGCAACAAGTCGGAAATCATTTTCGTAGTACGCTTCAATGGTACAGCTACCCTCGCTTTTTGCCGTGATAACACCCTCGTTTGTGACAGAAGCTACCGACGAGTCGCTGGTATAGTATATGGCGCTTGTGTGTGTAATATCCTCAGGAGTGAATTTTAAAACGGAATTATATACCTCTCCGACCTCAAGAGTAACGCTCTTTTTGTCAAATTCCATCGAATCGGGCAGTTCAAGTCCGTTCACAGTGACGCTTATATCCTTTGAAAGTCCGGTTACGGAGTCGGTAACGGTGACGGTGGTTTCGCCTGTGTTCACGCCCTTTATATTTCCGTCCTTGTCAACGGTCGCAACTTCTTTATCGGCACTTTTCCAGCTGAGCGATACATCCTTTGCGTCAGAGGGGGTCAGCCTTGCAGTAACCTTCTGCTCCTCTCCGCCGTCAAGCGACAGAGCCGCAAGAGATACATCGAGCTTTTCGATTATATCCTTCTTTACAATAACGATAATACTGTCGGAAAGCTCTCCGCTGCTTACCGTAATTTCGGTTTTTCCGTCCGACACACCTGTGATTTTTCCGTCAAGCGAAACGGTCGCAACCGATGTGTCCGCACTGACATATGACAGCGCATATTCCGTGTCTGACGGCTCGGTTTTCACTTTGAGTTTTTCACAATGACCGATACGCAGTGTAATATCACCGCTGTTTGTTATCTCAAGCCCTTTTATACTGTCGCCGTTATTGCCTGTGAAGATCAGCGTTACAAGTATGGCACACATTATTATCAGCAGGGCTATACCGCTGTATATCATAATATTCGCTATCAGGCGGTTACGTTTTTTCTGCGCCGAGGTTTTCCTTTTCGGATATTGCGTTGAGGATGCTTTAACGGGCGTTGCGGCAGGCTTTGGCTTGAATGTGTCGTCAAGCTCGTCAAGCGGAATTATATTATCGTCCGTTCTTTTTTCAAACAGTGCCTTTATATCATCGATACTGCTTGTTTCGTACTTCTTTTCAGGCTCCATATTTTTATATCCTTTCAAATAAGCCGTACCGGCGGTAAGCCCCGTTTTGATGTACGGCAATACTTATATAAACGTTACAATTAATGTAATTATATCATAAAATCCGTATTTTTGCAAGTGCTGTTGCGGTTGACAAAACCGTACAGTTGTTGTAAAATTAGAATATGGATGTGAATACAGGATTTGACTTTTTCACAAGGCATTGTGCAAAGGAGGATCATATGAAATACAAAAGATCGGCATCGGTTTTTCTTGCTGTTTTGGCACTGATTCCGGCAATGATGACAGCAGGCTGTTCCGAAGAGAGCCATATTATAACTCAACACACCTCACGTCCGGACGGTACGGCAACGTCAAAGCCGTATGCCACCAACGACAGTCTGACAAAGGACGATATAACGCTTACGGTATGGGAGTCAAAGGACGGCCCCGATGAATTTATCAGAAAAGCGGGAGACAGCTTTCACAAGCTTTACCCTAACATAACTATCGAATATGTCAACGTAGAGATACCCGACGCTATAATAAATCTTAAGGATAAGAACAGTACGATAAAAAGACCTGATCTGTTTGCATCTCCCTGCGACATGGCAGGGGAGTTAATTGCCAATGATCTTATACTTCCGACGATCGACACATCGTTTGTAAATACAGTGGCAATGACTTTCGCAAGGGATTCCGTGATGTACGGCGATACTATGTACGGCTACCCGGTTTCCTGCGAAACGTATGCCCTTTTCTACAATAAGAAGTTCGTAGATCTGAATGATATTCCGTCAACTTGGGAAGGCATGATAGGCTGGAGCAAGGGCTTCAATACGCTCTATCCCGGTAAATACGGCTTTATTTTCCACGCAGATACGGTATATTATCTTGCTATGCTGATGAGCAGGGACGGGAATAAGCTGATGAGCGGCAATGACTACGGCTTGCTTAACGAATCTGCAAAATACGGCATGGATCTTCTCGGGCAGATGAAAGAAATATTGCCGCAGAACGTTACGGATTTTGAATATGACGATTATGACAACCTGTTTCTTAACGGCGAGGCGGCTTTCCTTGTGAACGGACCGTGGTTTGTGAGCAAGGCCGATGCCTCCGGCGTAGATTACGGCATAGTAAACCTTCCGTCTTTCGAAAGCGGAAGCAAAACATATTCCGTTGCAGGTGTCAGAGTTATGTATGTGTACTCAAAAAGCGAGCATCCGAAAGAGGCGGACGAGTTCGCACGCTACCTTCTCAGCGAGGATATGCAGAGGCTCAGAGTAAAGATAACAGGAACCCTGCCTGCCGCCAACGTGGACGTAGATGAAAAGCTGGACGGATTCGTAGATCAGCTGACATTCTCCTATGCTTTGCCTAACACACCTCTGATGGCTCGGTTCTGGGAATACGGGATAAATGTTACCAAAAACGTTTATGCCGGTAAGGACCCCGACGAAGAACTTAAGGACTATGTCGACTATCTGAACGGTACGGACACTCCCGATAATGAAAGCAATATCACCGACAGCACGGACAGCAGCAACACAGAATAATTTTATTTTTAACGGAAGGATATAACCTATATTATGCCAAATGCCGAAAAAAGCATATCGCTTGAAAATGTAACAGATGTCGGTGCGGGACTTACCTCAAAAGAGATAAGCGACCGCATAGCACAGGGAAAAGTAAACGGAGATTTCAATATACCGAGCAAATCGGTAAAGCAGATATTCAAGGATAACTGCCTTACATTCTTCAACCTTATCAACATAATACTGGCGGCTTTTGTCGTTGCGGTAGGCTCGTTCAAGAACTGTCTGTTCTTAGGCGTTATCATATGCAACACGGCAATAGGTATATTCCAGGAAATACGCTCAAAAAGAGCCATCGACAAGCTGGCTCTTATTTCTGCGCCTAAAGCTGATGTGCTGAGAAACGGCGAAATACAGACTATACCCGTAAAGGATATTGTTCTTGACGATATAATGATTTTGTCGGCAGGCAGACAGGTCTGCTCGGACTGCATAGCGGTAGAGGGCGACTGCGAGGTAAACGAGAGCCTTATAACAGGCGAAAGCGACCCTATCGTAAAGCACAAGGGCGATGAGATATTATCCGGCTCGTTTCTGATAAGCGGAAATGCAAAGGCGCAGGTTATCCGCATAGGCGCAGACAATTATGCCAATAAGATAACAAGCGGCGCAAAATATATCAAGAAGAATAACTCAAAGATGCTCTCAAGCATAAACTATATACTGAAGATGATTTCCGTATGTATTATACCGATGATACTGTTGATGTTTGGCAAGGAAATGCTTCTTGCACACAGCACGTTCACCGATGCCGTTGTAAACACGGTGTCGGCTATAATCGGCATGATACCCGAGGGTCTTGTGCTTATGGCGAGTATGGTGCTTGCGGTAAGCGTTATCAGGCTTGCAACGAACAAAACGCTTGCGCAGGATCTGTACTGCGTGGAAACCCTTGCAAGAGTTGACGTTCTCTGCCTTGATAAAACAGGTACGATAACCGAGGGCAGAATGGAGGTATCCGACGTTATCTCTCTTGACGGCAACGACCACGAAAAAGCTCTTTGCGAGATGATATATGCGCTCGGCGATAATAATCCCACTGCGCTTGCCGTAATGGACAGATACAAAAAAGACGGTTTCCTGCCCGAAAGAGAATGGTCGGCAAGTACTGTGGTGCATTTCTCAAGTGCGAAAAAGTGGAGCCTTGCGGCTTTCGAGGATAAAGGAACATATATTCTCGGTGCGGCTGAATTTATTCTGGGCGATGTTATGACAGACGCTCTGAGAGAACAGATAAAGACACTGTCGGAGGGCGGATACAGAGTTATATTGTTTGCACACAGCGACAATATGCCACCCGAAGTTGAGGGCGGCGCATTGCCCGAAAATATAACTCCAGTGGCGCTTGTAAGAATCACCGACTGCATAAGAAAAGAAGCCCCTGCAACGCTGAAATATTTTGCGGAGCAGGACGTTGACATAAGAATTATTTCGGGCGACAGCCCCGTTACCGTTTCGGGAGTAGCTCAGCGTGCAGGTCTTGAGCATTATGAAAATTACGTTGACGCATCTGCCATTACTACAGACGAGGAGCTGTGGGAGGCGGCTGACAAGTATAAGATATTCGGCCGTGTAACGCCGTATCAGAAGCTGGAGCTTGTAAAGGCGCTGAAAGCCAAAGGTCATACCGTTGCTATGACGGGCGACGGCGTAAACGATGTCCTTGCACTGAAAGAATCCGACTGCTCTATAGCTATGCAATCCGGAAGCGATGCGGCACGAAATGTGTCAAATATTGTCCTTCTCGACAGCAATTTTGCGTCAATGCCGAAGATAGTAGGCGAGGGCAGACGCTCTATAAACAATATCGAACGTTCAAGCGTGCTGTTCCTTTACAAAACCGTATACTCGTTTTTAGCGGCGCTTATGTTCTGCTTTGTGCCTATGGGTTATCCCCTTCAGGCAATACAGCTTACGCAGATTAATATGTTCACAAACGGCATACCCTCGTTCTTACTTGCTATGGAGCCTAACTTCAAGCGTGTAAAGGGCGAATTTATAGAAAATGTCCTGCCGAGATCCATAATGCACGGACTGCTGATAACGTTCAATTTTGTCGGAATAGTGCTTATGCGCTATATTTCGGGCTGGATGGATATAATTCCGAGAGAAACCTTTGATCACAGCATCGAAACAATGTCAACCATATGCATAGGATTTGCGGCGTTCGTGATACTGTTCAAGGTTTGTATGCCCTTCAAGCCGTGGAAAATAGGTCTGTTTATTTTCCTGATAGGCGGATTTACGGCTGATATATTCATATTGCGTGATTTCCTGCTCGACCTTAAGCCTATGTGCTTTGAAATGATAGTTATGACAGGAATCCTTATGGGCGCAACTGTTCTTATAGAGGCTCTGTCCTCGTTCTTTGAACGGCATATAACCGATAATCTGCTGGCGTTCCAGCGGTACTGGAAAGATGTGTTTATAAAAATGTCGGCAAAAAGAAAAGCCGGAAAGGAAAATAAAAATGCCTGAAACGACAGTTGAGATATTCAGCGACGGAGCGTGCAGCGGCAATCCGGGTCCCGGAGGGTACGGTGCGATTCTCCGTTGGAACGGAAAAGAAAAGGAACTGAGCGGCGGCGAAAAGCATACCACCAATAACCGTATGGAGCTTACCGGAGTTATCGAGGCGCTGACGGCACTGAAATATCCGTGCAAGGTGATACTTACCACCGACAGTAAATATGTTGTGGATTCGGTCACAAAGGGTTGGGTGAACGGCTGGAAACGCAGAGGCTGGAAAAAATCCGATAATACCCCCGCACTTAATGTCGATCTGTGGGAGCGGCTGCTTCCTCTGCTCGATACGCACGATGTGGAATTCCGCTGGATAAAAGGTCACGCAGGACACCCCGAAAATGAACGTTGCGACAGGCTCGCAGTAAAAATGCGTGATTACTACAGCGCATTATAATAAGCCAAAAAGAAGGCGTTTTTATGAAAAATGAAATTAAAGAATATAAGGAATATATAAAAATGCAGGCGGCAGACCCTGACGTTGACAAAAAAGCACTTGCACAGCAGCTTCTTGTAAGGATAGGCTTCTATCAGCACGAAAGGCTTATCCATCTCATAGTAACGATGAGTTTTGCGATATTCTTCCTGTTGTCGCTGATACTGGTGTCGATAAATGTTTACTTTCTTGCACTGTCGGTGCTGCTGCTTGTACTTCTTGTTCCGTACATAGCACACTATTATTTTCTTGAAAATTCAACGCAGGAGCTTTACAAAGTGTATTACTCGCTTATTTCAGGGCAATAATTCTTGCAGATGAAAAATAGTTGTAAGTGTTTAAGCAAAAATCACACAAAACCGTGAATTTATTACCAAGTTTCGTTTAATCCTACAAAATTATCTTGCAAATATGGATTTTTTCGGCTTTCTGTAGTATAATTATAGCATTAATCTGCAGAATCAGTCGGATTAAGTTAGCTTTTTTTCAATGTAACAAGAGGGGTGAGCCGATGAAAAAAGATATATTTTCAATTCCGAACATACTGAGCTTTGTGCGAATATTGCTTATCCCGATATTTGTATGGTTATATGTCACCGCAGGAACGAGCGGAGAGTATTATCTTGCCGCCGCAGTTGTCGTAGCATCGGGAATTACCGATTTCCTTGACGGACAGATAGCACGGCGATGCAATATGATAACCGAGTTCGGCAAATTCCTCGATCCCCTTGCCGATAAGCTGACGCAGGGAACGCTGTTCCTTTGCATAGCGATAAATTATCCGCTGATGTGGATACTGCTTGCTATATGGCTTTTAAAGGACGGTTTTATGGCAATTATGGGACTTGTGCTTTTAAAAACAAAGCAGACAAAGCTCGATGGCGCACGCTGGTACGGCAAGGTCTGCACGGCTATTATCTATATCGCAGTATTGGCTCTGCTTTTCTTCCCCGGAGTATTCCCGGAGGGCTCGCCGGCATCGTCCTTACTCATTCTTATATGTATAGGCGTAATGCTTCTTTCCGGCATTCTTTATTCGGTAGCACTTATAAAGATGTGGCTTCACAATGAAACGATAGCCAAAGAGAACAGAATGAAGCTCAGGGAGATTGCTAAGGAAAGCACCCACGAGCATAGCAACATCAAAAGTGAATAAAAATGCGACCTGCAGGATAAAACCTGCAGGTCGTTTTTTAGAAACTTCAGTACAAACTCGCAAAAATAACACGCTCTTTTCTGAACAGGAATTGTTCGGAAAGGAGCTTTTATTATGAAAAGCAATATCAGAGCTGTTTTAACTGACAGCGTACTGCCATATGCAATGAAAATGTCATTTGTTATGTCTGTTGCGAGGTGGTATTATGTCAATGGATGAAAGAACGCTAAAGGAACAAGATACGGAGCTTATGGAAAACGAGATTAACGGATTAAATGAGGTCTATCGTGAAATAGCGAATGAAATCGGAATTGAAAATGCCAGAATAATTCATAAAATGTTTCACGGAACTCAGATTTCGTTCCCCGGCCGCCTGTACTCAAAGGAATACACGCACAGGGCAATTATCAGGGAATATAACGGCAAGAATATTCTTGAACTCGCTAAGAAATATGACTACTCCGAGCGTTCAATATGGCGGATCATCAGAATAAGTAAAACGAAATGAGAGGTATTTATGAAAGTCACAGTAAAAAAATCAAGAACACGCTTCATAGCGATAGCGGCGGCACTTATATGCACATTATCACTCACAGCGTGCAACAGCAACGGCACATCTTCTCAGACGGAAAGCAATAACACCGTGAATAGCTCGGTATCTGCCGACAGCAGTACCGACAGCAGCGGCAGTAACAACAGTTATGTAGCGTGGTCGGATGAAATAGTGCTGAGCAATATTATCCCCGAGGTAAAGGGAACGGTAGATTATACATACGAGAACACCGAAGAAAAAATGTGGATAGATTTCGATTCAGTTGATGATAATCAGTACAAAGATTATATCACAGCCTGCAAGGACAGAGGCTTTACGGTAGAAGAAGAATCAGATTCATATAAATTTGAAGCATTTAACGGTGACGGCTATAAATTGGAGTTAACACATTTCAGCGGCGATGACGGTCTGAGTGTTATACTTGAAGCACCTATGGAAATGGATGAAATCATTTTTCCTATCGGAAAAGCAGGAAAACTTGTTCCAAAGCCAAAGTCAACAGTCGGAAAAATCAATTATGAACGTGATGACAGATTTTCCCTGTACTTAGGAAATACGCCTAAAGCCGATTATAACGAATATGTAACGGCTTGTATAGATAAAGGATTTACCGTTGGTTACCGAAAGGATGACAAATTCTATTACGCATATAACGCTGACGGCTGGTATGTTTCCCTTGAGTATGTCGGTTTCAATGTTATGCGTATAGATGTCAGACCTCCTGAAGAACCGGATGAAAGCGAGCAGTCATCGGATGCGTCAAAGCCCGAAACAACTAATGCCCCCGAAACAAGCAAGCCGGCAGAAGCCGATGCAAGTGGCCTGAGAAGTGATTTCAAAGAGGCTATGGACAACTACGAGAGCTTTATGAACGATTACGTTGACTTTATGAAGAAGTATCAGGCAAACCCGACCGACCTTAGCCTTATCACAGATTATGCGACATATATCAACAAATATAACGAGCTTTCACAGAGTTTTGAAAAGTGGGACAGCTCGGATATGAATGATGCCGAAACAGCCTATTACCTTGAAGTGCAGACAAGAGTAAACAACAAGCTGCTTGAAGTGGCACAGTAAAACATCAAAAGCGAAGCCTTCCGTCCGTCATTATGACAGCGGAAGGCTTTTCTTTATGCAAAACAAAAAATAAACTTAAAATTTACCCGATGTGAACAAATCTTTGTTGAGTTTTGATATATACAAATTTCTCTTTCGGGTATAGAATATAGAGGTTGCTGTTTGTCCGCAGGACAAAGGAACAGAAAGAGGGAGAGAAATGATAAAGCGTTATTTCAAACGTTTAAAGACAGAATTCAAAGGCTATAATGCAGGAAAATTCGGAAAAGATGTGCTTGCCGGTATTACGGTAGCGGCTGTGGCACTTCCGCTTGCGCTTGCATTCGGTATATCGAGCGGTGCGACTGCCGCCGCAGGACTTATCACTGCACTTATCGCAGGTGTTGTAATAGGACTGCTTTCGGGTGCGTCATACCAGATTTCAGGACCTACGGGCGCTATGGCGGCTATCCTTTGCTCGCTTGTGGCTACATATCAGATACAGGGTGTGTTCATTGCCTGCTTTATGTCGGGTGCTATACTTCTGCTGTGCGGAATTTTCAAGCTCGGCGGACTGGTACAGTTCATACCGACACCCGTTATTACAGGCTTTACATCGGGTATAGCAATAATAATCGCATTCGGTCAGATAAACAACCTTACGGGACTTAAGTGCGATGGTGCTTCTACTATAGATAAAATAGTAAGCTACTTCAACACGCCTCAGACACTGAATTTCGAGGCAATAGCAATCGGCGTATGCGTTATAGTGTTTATGCTTATATACCCCAAAAAGCTCAATGCTATCATCCCGTCGTCGCTTATGTCAATTATAATAGCAACTGCGCTGAACTTCATATTCAATTTCAATGTCGGCATTGTAGGCGAGATACCGCAGACGCTTTTGCTTAACGACAGGCTTGATATTACGGCGATAGATTTTGACACGGTCAAGAATCTTATATTCCCTGCAATCAGTATTGCGGCACTCGGACTTATCGAGAGCCTTTTGTGCGGTGCGAGCGCAGGCAGAATGAAGAATGAGAAGCTCGACAGCGATCAGGAGCTTGTAGCACAGGGCATAGGCAATATGCTGATACCCTTTTTCGGCGGTGTGCCTGCGACAGCGGCAATAGCAAGAACGAGCGTTGCCATAAAGAGCGGCGCACAGACAAGAATTGCAGGTGTAATACATTCACTGGTGCTTTTAGCGTCAATGTTCCTGCTCGGCGGCGTAATGTCAAAGATACCTATGGCGGCGCTTGCAGGTGTGCTTATCGTAACTGCGTGGAGAATGAACGAGTTTGCGGTAATAAAGGACATTTTCGGCAGAAAAATAAAGACCGCAATGTTCCAGTATCTTATCACAATGGCGGCAACGGTTATATTCGACCTCACTGTCGCAATTATAATCGGTATACTTTTCTCGGTCATTATGTTCGTGCTTAAGGTTTCGGATATGACGGTTAATGTTGCGGATGTTGACCCTGCTAAGATAGATATAGCCGACAAGGACGGAAAGCTCTGCGGCACAAAGGTCGTATATGTAACAGGCCCGCTTTATTTCGGAACATCAAACAAGCTGTCAGAGAAGCTGTCACATCTTGAGGTCGATGACGGCGGAAAGCTGATATTCTCAATGCGAGGTGTGCCTATAGCGGATATTTCCGGCGTACAGGCTATGAAGGAGCTTTGCGACAGCCTTTCCGCAAGGAAGATAGAAATATACTTCTCGTGCGTACAGCCTGCCGTTGACGAAATGTTCCACCGTTGCGGCCTTATCGAAACCTACGGCGAGGAGCGCTTCTTCTGGAGCACCGACAAGGCGATGAAATTCATTGCAGGCGAAACCGCAAACGTCTGCCCCGTCTGCTCCGCAAACACATCAAATACAGCCGTAACCGCAGAAACGGCAAGCGTATAAATCTAAAAAATCAGCCCGCAGGAAGATAAAACTCCTGCGGGCTGTTACTTTATGCTAAGCATCTCTGTCGTTGCCTTGCAACACTACGATATATAACAAGCTGTCAGACAGGCAAGGTTTGCCGTCGCCATTCGGATTTTACTTGATACGCTCTTTTTGTATGTATTTTTCACAACCTGATAATATAACAAATTTCTTTTCCTTGACAAAAAAGAAATCCGAATGCTATAATACTATAATAAAGATTTCAAAAAATGCGAGGGGAAATATATGAACAAGTTGGTATATTTGTTCGAACTTGACTCGGTGTGTAATACCCGTGAAGGAATCGAAGCAGGTCAGCAGGCTATGTTTGAGGAGATTGCACAAAACGGAAACTCGGTTGTTTTATCGTTTAATCAGTTGACAGATTCCTGTGCTTTTATGGCAGCCGTAAAGGATAAACGTACATATCCGTATATACTTGAACTGTTCAGGGTCGGCGCATTAAAAGTGTCACATTACGGTAAAATCAGAACACCCTCGCAGTACCTGCAAAACGCAATAGAGAAATGTAAACAAAACGATGAAAGCGTATTTCTTTTCTCCGCATTGCCTATAAAATCATCGGATAAAGAGCTGCGTGAAAAGATACATTCTGCACTGAGATACAGTGATCCGGCAATACTGACAGAAATGGTCGAAGAAAAGCAACGGCAGCTTGATAATGCTTTAAGTGAACAGCGTCAATCTCTGCAAGCGGAAATTGCAAAGCTTGATTTTCTCGACAGATACGTCCGGATGATCTTGTTACTGAGTACAGAGAAATTATCGGGAAACAAGCCGATAGGCGTGAAAACTAATCCTTTTTCGTGGTATATGAATAAAGCTATTCAGCATTGTTCGCATTCAAAAGACACTATAATAGTTGAGGCTGTCGGTTTGCTTGATGAGATCCGTCGTGAAATCAGTGACGAGCCGGATAGCGACAGTTTAATAAATAACCGATCGGATTGGCTGACAAAGCTGTATAAACGTGAGAATTGCGAAGCTGTCCTTATGGGAAAAGCTATTATTGATCTTTGCTACAATTATACAGTGGAAGAAAGTATCTGTGGTGTATCACGTCATTTTGACAGTAAAACCCCAAAAAAGCTACTTGAGGATTTTGACAAACGACTTAAAAAATACTGGGCTGACTTCAAAAACGGGTTGCACATACTCGATGAGTGTGACAACAGCTCTCTGTCGGAGCAGACTGTAAAGCTACCGCATTGGGCGACCGCAGTTCGTTTATACAGCGCACACACAGTTCAACCGTCGGCTGATGGAAGCATATATGAAAAGAACTACAAACGGGAGAAAGCTCTATGGAAATTGAAGATTGTAAGAAAGCTGTTTAAGACGTTGGGACTTTCCTGCATATATATAGTTGTACTGGTGGCAATTGACCTTATAATGGGTGTTTTTCAGGATATTCTGTTTAATTCAGACGGAATGAGCTTGTTACAGGCGCTGATGGTATCAGGGTTGTCATCACTGATGTTCGGTGTTATCGGCTCAATTATTGCATTAGCTCCTTGGTTGCCCGATTTTCTTGATGTGTTCAGAAGCATTTTTAATTGTTTTGTCGATGCGATAATCACAAAGCTTGCCCCACACGGAAAGGCGTACAGAAATACTGAGTTTAGGGAGAACAACGATGAATATTAAAGAAACCGAACTGAGAGAATATTTTGAGCTAATGGAAAACCGACCTGAGCTTTTTGCGGAAAATGAGCTTATCCCCATTGAAAAGGATATTGAGATTATCAAAAAATTCACAGCTGAAACCGGTAAAAAAATCGGAGTTGTATATCACAGCAGATACAATATGATGATAACTGACCTTATCACTTCCAAGAACGAAAAGCCTTATGTATATGAGCGCATTATTCCTGATTCTGAAGGCAGTGTTGTGACTGTTGTAAAATGCAAAGATAAATTCGTGTTGCTTAAGCAGTTTCGCCATGCGTTAAGAAAATATCAGTATGGCTTTGTGCGTGGATATGGCGAGCAGGGGCTTTCTGCAAAAGAAAATGCAGCAAAGGAAATACAGGAAGAAACCGGAGGCAAAGCTACAGAACGTATTTATCTCGGCGAGATTTCCGCTGACAGCGGTCTTACCGGTGGAATAGCAGCCGTGTATCTGTGCAAAACGGAAAATGTTTCACAGAAGAACGGATATGAGGGAATACAGGAGCTTGTTCTGCTGGAAGAGCACGAGCTTGTCCAGTGGATAGCGAGCGGTAAGATAAATGACGGATTTACGCTTTCGGCATACGCATTATATTGTGCCTATGTGCAGAAAAACGGTTTGCCGTTCTGATGAATACAATAAGATTTGCAAAGAAATACCCGGGATTATGGAAAAATGTAATGATTTAATTTAAAATATTTAAGCATATCATATCAAAGTGTTAAAATAGAAATCGCAAAGCCGAAAACCACACTTTCCCTCTGCTCCGCAAACACATCAAATACAGCCGTAACCGCAGAAACGGCAAGCGTATAAATCTAAAAAATCAGCCCGCAGGAAGATAAAACTCCTGCGGGCTGTTACTTTATGCTAAGCATCTCTGTCGTTGCCTTGCGACATTACGATAAAGCTTACTATTATCGTAATTGTCATAGCGAGTATGAAAAGCAACTGATTTTCAATAAAACAAACCGTCAGGGCAACACCGCCGATCATAATAGCCATTCCGAAAAGTATCCACAAGCATTTTACTGCTTCACTGCGGTTATCGGTTTTGTTCTTATCATGGTCATAGTGACGATAAATTCCTCTGCGATTATTCTGCGCAGGTGGCTATTCATTTTTCTTGCTTTCATCAATCATGTGCTGAATAAGCCCGATGGTGAACAAGTCGTCGGATAAGTCGTGCTTTCCGTTATGGTTCCAGTCAAACATAATATCGCTCCTTTCGCAAGCGCTTTTTCTTATGTGATTATTGTAGCATAAGGATTGTACAATAAAAAGGACAAACAAAGCCTGCATACCGCTATAGGTCTTTCGGACTGTTGCCGTATGCTAATCATCTTTGTCAAAGCCCCGTGACATTACAGCATAGCTGATAAATACTAAGCCTAATATAGAAAGTGCTATCAGAAATTGATTTTTGATATTGCAGATTATCAGAATAAAGCCGACAATAAGAATTATCAATCCTAAAACAAGCCAGAAGGTTGTTATTGCATTCTTGCGGGCACCGTTAGTGTCCTGATAGATGTCGTAGCGATGATGATTTCTCCTGTTACGATTTTTTGCAGAGGGCATTTCATCCTCCTCGTTTATCATATCTTCAAGAAGCCCGAAGGTAACAAAGTCATCAAAGGCATCGTGCTTACCGTTTCCGTTCCAGTCAAACATAATATCCGCCCCTTTCGCAAGCGCTTTCTTATGTGATTATCGTAGCATAGACAGTGTACAATAAAAAGGACAAATATCTTAAAATTAGAATAACGCTGTGTATTTGTTGCTGATAATTTCAAATAAAACGAGTATAATATTACTGATATCAAAAAGCGTAAGCTTTTGTAAGGGTGGCGTTGCTGACGTTGCCCTTATTTTGTTTTATTAAGTAAATTTATAATTTTGTGTGTTCTCCTCGCAAGGCTGACAACAAAAAACAAGCACCGCAATCAAATACGGTTGATTGTGGTGCAAAGCCGGTGACCGCAAAAAAGTTGTCAGCGAAGGCAAGGCTGACGAGTACAGTACAAGCGAGCAGCCTTGTCGAGCGGCACTTTTTTGCGAAAAGGAGGAACAGTGGAGCGGGTGACTGATTTTTATAGCATAAAAAATCGGAACAAGCGTAACTCGTTCCGACGTGGCACGCCTGATGCGATTCGAACGCACGACACATAGCGTCGGAGGCTATTGCTCTATCCAGCTGAGCTACAGGCGTAAATATAAAGGGCTGACGTAAATCAGCCCTATTATTATAACACGATTTTAATGTTTCGTCAACATTATGAAAGAGAAATCACTTTAAAAGCGATTCGGTAGCCGCAATCTTTACTGCAACGCAGAATACCTCCATAGCCTTTGCAAGCTCTGCCTCGGTAGGATATGTCGGAGCGATACGGATATTGTTATCGTGAGGATCCTTGCCGTAAGGATAAGTCGCACCTGCGCCTGTCAGAACAACTCCTGCCTGCTTGCAAAGTTCAACAGTACGCTTTGCTGTGCCGTCAAGACCGTTGAATGAGATAAAATAACCGCCGTTGGGCTTGTGCCAAGAGCCGAAGCCTGTGGGAGTGATCTCCTTGTCGAGCATATCAAGAACGATCTTGAACTTAGGCTCGATTATAGCCCTGTGCTTTTTCATGTGTTCCTTTATGCCGTCAAAATCCTTGAAGAAACGAGCGTGTCTTAACTGGTTGAGCTTATCGTAGCCGATAGTCTGGAATGTCATCTGGCTCTTGATAAACTTGATGTTTTCCGCACTGGCACCGATGAATGCAAGACCGCCGCCGGGGAACGAAATCTTCGATGTGGACGCAAACATAAATACCATATCCTGCTTGCCTGTCTTTTTAGCTTCTTCAAGAAGGTTCAGCAGAGTGTCGGGAGTATCTGTAAGGTGATGAACGCAGTAAGCGTTATCCCAGAATATTCTGAAATCCTTTGCTTTAGGCGAAAGGTTAGCAAAACGCTTTACCGTTTCGTCCGAGCAGGTAATGCCTTCGGGGTTGCTGTACATAGGTACGCACCAGATACCCTTGATAAGCTCATCTTCGCTTACCAGCTTTTCAACAACGTCCATATCGGGACCGTCGGGGGTATAAGGTACTGTAATCATCTCAATTCCGAGGCTCTGGCAGATAGCAAAATGTCTGTCATAACCGGGAGCGGGGCAGAGGAACTTCACCTTCTCGTTCTTTCCCCAGGGCTTGTCGCCGCCGAGAACGCCGAGGAGCATCGCTCTTGCCATTGTATCGTACATAAGCTGAAGGCTTGAGTTACCGCCGATGATTATTTCATCGTGAGCAACACCGAGCATAGGCATACAAAGTCTTTTTGCTTCTTCTATACCGTCAAGCACACCGTAGTTACGGCAGTCAACACCGGTTTCCGACATATAATCACCGTCAAGGCAATGCGTCAGCATATCAAGTGATAAATCAAGCTGTGCGGGAGAGGGCTTGCCTCTTGACATATCCAGCTTCAGACCCTGCTTGCAAAGCTCGTCATACTGCTTTTTAGCTTCTTCATTCAGCTTTATCAGTTCATTCTTTTCCATTATCGCAAACTCCTTATAATAAAGAATTTTAACGCAGTTTTTCACTGCACCCATGCTTTAATTATAATGCAAATAAAGCCGTTTTGCAAGCGTTTTTTCGTTTTCTTGCAAAGAATTATGCAATTTCGTCAAAAAAACGTTGCACAGAAACATAATTATGGCGATTAGCAACTATAAAATATCCATTAAATGTTTAATCTGTGCAACTCGTAATTTTAATTTTTGCATTAACCGGCAAATGCGGCTGTTACAACGCCGTTGTTGTTTGTGAATGTAATGTCGGCGCTCACCGTCTGCTCGTCAAGCCCCGATAGATTCAGCGGAACACTGCATCGCACATTATAAGTCCATTCAAACGTCAGCGTAGTGCTTGTCTTGCCGTCAAGAAAAGCAAGGCTCATATCAAAATCAGTGCTGTCGCTGAGAAGAGCGGTTGCGGATAACGCATCGTCATATATTACGGGAAGAGTAACATTCTGACGTGTAAGCTCTGTTGGCATTATGTTCCGCAGGGATATTATCTTTGAGTTTCCGTCCGTATATATATTAAGAGTAAGGTCGGCACAGTAGAAGCCTACCTGCTTCTGATTATCGAGCGGTATATCCTCCGCATATCCCTGCACGGCGAAATAACCCGTTCCGTAGTCCGACAAGGCTATGTTGAATGTGGGGTGGAATACGGGCGTTCCCTTTGCAAGAATTGCGTCATAAGCTGTCAATGCGCCCTCTACGCCGTCCTGCACATCAAGCAGGGCAGTGTCGACTTCTGCCTTATCAAGCCCCGAATAATAGCTTGCCGAAACGGCAAAGCTTGAGCCGTCGCTTATAATTTCCCTGCTGCTGCCTGCGTACACGGGAGTTGTGCGTGTAAGAAGCATATACAGCAAAAGCCCTATTCCTGCGGTAACAAGCACAAGCAGGATAACAAGTACGATTTTTTTCATTCATTTCCCTTTCAGACATAGTTTTATATGCAGTAAAGATTCATATCCCACGCAGGAATATACGGGTGCTGTCTTAAATACAGCTTGTATGACGGATTCAGCTCCGTTACCTTTATGGGCAGGGCGAACATATCCTCCGTGCGATGATAGAGCGAAACGAGCAGCTTCGGCTTGTCACGCTTTATTACCGTCTTACTGCCGTCAAGAGCCTCGCTCTCACTGCCCTCAACATCATATTTTATATAGGTTATACGCTCGTCCTTTACAAAGCTGTCAAGACTGCGCATTTCTATCTCCTTTATCCGTGACGGATTGACAGGCTTACCTTTTTCATAGGGGATAAGCGATGAATTTCTTCCGCCCTTTGATATAAATTCGCAGACCGTATCACAGCTCCACGCACCCGCATTCACCGTTCTGAAGTCATAAGGGCTTAGCTTGTAGTGTATGCGTTTCATCTTTGCGTAATTCTTCCCGTCAGGCTCCATCGCAAAAATCTTGTTGAACTGTCCGTCCGTCACTTTTAGAAACTCGGTTATCGTGTCGCCGTTGTAAGCGCCGAGATCCGCATAGGTTTCGTTGCCGCCGAGGTCAAGAATTTCATATCCTTCCGCTTTATCCGTCTGATTGCGTAAAAGCGGCTGTATCCTTCCCGTTATACGATATTCAAGCCAGCCGTCGAAAACCTGTTTTGATTTCTCGTCCGCAAGCATTGAGTAAACTCTTTCAAGCTCGGCTCTATGCTCCTCGGCATATTCTTTTGTGAATAATCCTCCGCCTATTACCGGAACATCGGGAGCGTATAATTCGTGCCTGTCCGAAATGGCAATGATACGCTGTATCACCTCGTCAATATGAGTGCCGAAAGCAACGAGTATGATACAGTCACCGAACTGCCGTTCAATATCGGACAGCTTTTTCACCTCAAAGCCCGCAAAGCTGTGACCTCTCACGAAGTTGTCGCTTGCCATGAATCCCGATATTTTTACATTCTTCAAGGAGCATACATCGAGTATTTTCTGTGCGCCGTCACCCATACCGTATATTATTATCGGCTTTGAGGCTTCAGCCAGATGATCCCACAGAGAAACTGCGCCTGTTATATCGTACATTTGAACATTCCTTTTCCGTAATTATTCGACCGTTACCGATTTTGCAAGGTTTCTCGGATGGTCAACATCAAAGTTTTTGAGCGCCGCAGTATAATATGCGATAAGCTGTAACGGTACTACAGCGACAAGCGGCATAAGAAGATCCCTTGCAAGAGGGAGCATAACGGGATAATCAACATCGTTCCCGTCAAACTTCATATCCTCACTGCACACCATTACAACAGTAGCGCCTCTTGTCTTTACTTCCTTTATATTGCTCATCGTTTTTTCGTAAAGATCGTGCTGTGTGGCAACTGCGATGACCGGCATACCGTCTTCGATAAGGGAGATAGTGCCGTGCTTCAGCTCGCCTGCGGCATAGCTTTCCGAGTGGATATAGGAAATTTCCTTCAGCTTAAGGCTGCCCTCCATACTGAGCGCATAGTCAAGACCTCTGCCTATATACAGCAGGCTGTCTGCACTTATCAGCTTGGACGCTACCTTCTGGTACTGTGTCTGATCGTCAACGCACTTCTGTACCTTTGAGGGAATCTGTGAAAGCTCCGATATAAGCTGTCTGCACTGTTCTTCGTCAATTGCATTTCTTGCATATGCAACACGGAAAGCAAGCAGATACATAAACGCCGCCTGTACCATATATGCCTTTGTGGAGCATACCGATATTTCAGGTCCCGCAAGGGTATACATTACCATCTTTGCTTCTCTTGCTATTGATGAGCCTACCACGTTTACTATCGCAAGCGTATCCGCACCTATTGAATTTGCCAGCTTCAGAGCGGCAAGCGTATCTGCGGTTTCGCCCGACTGCGAGATAATAACTACAAGATCGTCCGGTGCAAGCAGAGGATCACGGTAGCGGAATTCCGACGCAATATCCACAACAACGGGAGTGCGTGCCAGCTTTTCGATAACATACTTTCCGACCACGCCTGCGTGCATTGCCGAGCCACACCCTACTATATAGATATGGTGATAACTCCTCAGCTTTTCATCGGTAAGACCGCATTCTGAAAAGTCGGGTAAGCCGTTCTTGATACGGGGATTTATCGTCTTTTTGAGTGCGTCGGGCTGTTCGCATATCTCCTTGAGCATAAAATGAGCATATCCGCCCTTTTCAGCCGCCGAAACATCCCAGGTAGCAACCTGTAATTCCTTTTCTATGACATTCTTGTGCATATCATAGAACGTAACGCCGTCGGCTGTTATATCCGCAACCTCTCCCGGCTCAAGCAGATAGTATTCTCTTGTATATTCGATTATAGCGGTAACATCGGACGCAATAAACATTTCGCCGTTTCCCTTGCCGACTATCAGAGGACTTTCTTTTCTTGCCGCAAATATGCGGTTCTTATGCTCCCTGAACATTATGCCGAGCGAATATGCACCCTCTATATCGGCAATCGTCCTGATTATTGTATCAATAGGGTCGCCGTCATAGTTGTAGTCGAGCAGCTTTGCCACAGCCTCGGTATCAGTCTGGCTCTCAAAGCCGTATCCCTTCGATATAAGAAATTCCTTCAGCTTGCGGTAGTTTTCGATTATACCGTTATGAACGATGGATACTCTGCCGTTTCCTATCGGGTGAGAGTTAATGTCGCTCGGCTCGCCGTGCGTTGCCCAGCGTGTATGACCTATACCTGCCGTTGCTGTGAAATGAGGCTCGTTTTCGAGCTTTTTGATAAGACCTTCCTTGAGCTTGCCCTTTGCCTTGACGGTTTTTATCCTGTCGCCCTCAAACACGGCTATACCTGCCGAGTCATAACCTCTGTATTCCAGCTTCGTAAGTGAGTTTACAAGTATTGCGGTGCATTCTTTTGCACCTACATATCCTACTATTCCACACATGATCTTGTTCCGCCTTTCTTTAACCGGATGAGCAGCCCTGCTGCTCTGTAATACTAATAATCATATTCTGTTTGTTTTTCATTAAGTACATTTATCTGTAAGCCGACAGCCTGTGTGACGGCTTATATAAAAACAGTATATCACATTAAGCTCCAAAAGGCAATATATTTTGTGTTGACTTGAGTTATCAACTGTGTTAAAATGGTATTGTAAATCACATTTAATGTGATAAAACAATTTACGGGAAATACAGTTATCCGTTATCAAGGAGGAAAATTATGGGGCTTGAATCACAAAACCTAAAAGAGCTGACCGGCTACATTGAAGAAGCGTTTTCGGAATATATGACATTTCCGACAATTTTATTCATAGTTGCCATTGTGGTGGCTTTATCGTCAATAGCTTGCTTTATTCTTGCGCCGTTTTACATAAAAGGAAAGGCAAGAGGAGCAAAAACAGCCGCACAGGTGATTTCCGTCATTGATTTTATCGTCGGCATATTACTTATTTTTGCATTCCTTATCATTACATTGTTGCTTAATATTGCGTCGGACGGTTTCTTTGATTCGGCTGATGGATTTCTGAAAGCGGTGTTCGGATTTTTGATAGCTCCTACGAGATTCGGTATGTCGCCCTTGTCGGTTTTCGGCTCAGAGGCAGGTATCGGCACGCCCATATTGTTTTATGCCTTGTATTTTGTTACGGCAGGCTTGCTCGGACTGGCGGCATTTATCGTAAGCTGTATAGCAAGAGGAAAATACAATGCCGCAAACGGTCTTATAAGAGGTGCGGCCGCACCTGTGGGAGCACCTCAGTATAACCCTTATCAGCCTTACGGTCAGCCGAATATTCAGCAGGGCTATCCTCAGCAGTACGGACAGAATGTTCAGCAGGGCTATCCTCAGCAGTACGGACAGAATGTTCAGCAGGGCTATCCTCAGCAGTACGGACAGAATATTCCGCAGGGTTATCCTCAGCAGTATCAGCAGAATATACCGCAGGACAACGCACAGTATCAGCCTGCCCAGCAGGAAGTTTCGCAGAATATACCGCAGGATAATGCACAATATCAGCCTGCTCAGCAGGAAATTCCGCAGAACATACCGCAGGACAACGCACAATATCAGCCTGCTCAGCAGGAAGTACCTCAGAATATACCACAGGACAACGTACAGTATCAGCCTGCCCAGCAGGAAGTTCCGCAGAACATACCGCAGGACAATGCACAGTATCAGCCTGTTTCACATCCTGCTCAGCAGGAAACTGCAAATACAGAAGCTCCCGTGCAGGCGGACGTGGCACAAGCGGCTCCCGCACAGCAGGCTTCGTCGGCATTCTGCGGCAACTGTGGCAGTCCGGTAACTCCGGGTGCTTCATTCTGTCAGAATTGCGGCAACAAAATCAATTGACGATAAGTTAACGGGCTGTTTTGGCAGCCCGTTAACTTTTTTACATTTCACCCTTGATGCCTATGATAATTTTTGTTGTTTTTAACAATAGAAAGATATGCGGCGATGTGCTACAATTACTATCGGTGATGTTATGAAAAAGAAAATCAGCGTCTGCGAAAATTCGATGGTGCTTGTATATATTCTCGCAATGTCCGGCGGATTTATGGACGCATACTCCTATATGTGCAGGGGAGAGGTGTTCGCCAATGCCCAGACGGGAAATATTCTTCTTATGGCGGTAAATCTGGCAAAAGGCAATTTTGTTGTCGCACTCAGATATTTTGCTCCCGTAATGGCTTTTATAGCAGGTGTTGTGCTTGCACAGACGGTGCATCATATCTTCAAGGGCAGAGCGCTCCACAGACGGCAGATAGTTATTCTGTTCGAGACGGCGGCACTCTTTGCGGCGGCATTTATACCGTATGAGTTTAATATCCTTTGCAACTGCATTATTTCTCTTGCCTGCGGCGCACAGGTAGAGGCATTCAGAAAGATAAGCATAAGAGGCGCATATCCGCAGAGCTACGCCTGCGCCACAACAATGTGTATAGGCAATATGAGAACAGCGGCTTCATCCATATGCGAATACGTCGCTCACAAAAACAAGGACGATCTGAGAAAAGGCTTGCTTCTCTTCAGCATAAACGCAATGTTCGCCATCGGCGCTGTCGCAGGAGATCTGTGCGTGACAGCAATAAATCAGTGGGCTGTGATGATATGCGCCGTGTTTATGACTATGGCATTTATAATTATCACAATGGAGGAAAAGGAAGAGGAAAAAGGCAACGAGTAAAACCCGACATATATAACTTAAGGCACCGCATAAGCGGTGCCTTCGTTGTTATTGTTATTGACTTGTTTATCCTCAGCTCTTCTGCATTAAAGCTCTGTAAGGCTCAAGGAATGATTCTACTGTACCGTAGTATGAATCACGAAGATTTGTGTAGGATTCGCCGAACTTGAACGGTCCGCCGAGTACACAGCCCTTACCTTCGCTGTCGCCCAGCTGGAGCATATTTGTAAGGTCGGTTGAGAAGCCGAAGCAATCATCAAAGAGGAATGTGAACTTGTCGCTCGTTGTGTCCTTCAGATCGGTATAGATCTGGTACAGATCTTCAGACATTGCCGAGTGCTTTTTGTTCTCTCTGCGTGCTGCACCACAGCTGGGGCACTTCTCCAGAGTCTTGTCGGGTGTAGAAACGCCGCATTCGGGGCATTTGGGATAATAAAGATGCTCAGCCGTCATTTCAGCCTTTGACTTAGCGATCAGCTCAGGGTCGATTTCGTTAAGACGGCAGATCTCCATATACTTGATAGCAGCCTTTATGTTCTTTGCACCTGCGGGAACGAGATAACCGAATGTATCGGTGTTGGTGTAGTATTTGTCAGCCTTGTCATCTCTGGGTATCGGAACGAATCTTATATCCTGGTCCTTGGCTGCACCCTGTGCCGATGTCCAGCCCCAGTCAAGACCGAACTCTGCAAACAGCGTCTTTGTGTCTGAAAGGCAGGTACTGGGATCTGCATATTCTGCATTTACCATACCCTGATTTGCAAGGTCGGAAAGGAACTCCTGGCATCTCTGGACGTTAGCGTCCTTCATGTTGTTGATGATCTGCTTGTTAGGACCGTCAACATCTATAAGTGTTGTACCTGTAGAAACTATGAAAGGCATTGCAACAAAGCCTGTGGGCATTACACCGTAGTATTTATCACCGATGTTGCACCATTCGGTCATTATATCCTTCCATGCCGTCCATGTCCACTTGCCTTCCTTATAAAGCTCCAGCGGGTCTGTCTTGATACCTTCATCGTCAAGAGCAGTCTGGTTGTATATAAGTACAACTCCGGGATTTACACGGTAGGGAAGATAATAGTGCTTTCCGCCGTAGTTGAAGTTTTCAATCATATCCTTCATACCCGACCATGTATCGCTGTCAAAGTCAACATAATCGTCAAGTGAAGTATAAAGGTTGTTTGCTACACCGTGGGGGTATGACTGCCACTCATAGCGTACCATATCGGGAGAGTCGGAAGAAGCAACAAGCTGTGCCAGCTTTGTAAAGTATTCCGCTGAACTTGTCGAAATTGTCTCTACCTTATATCCTGCGTCGTTGAACTTGTCAACGATCTCCTTGTCGTCTTTGTTAAGATCATAGTAACCGAGCCACTTGAGCGTGTCGCCGTTTGATGGTGCTTCTACAACGCTGCCGCCGTTGTTGCCGCCTGCAGAAGAATTGTCACCGTTGTTGCTGTTTTCGGTCGTGCTTGAATTGCCCTGCGATGTGCCGGCATTGCTTGCAGAACCGCTTGTGGTCGTTGAACCGTTGCAGGCTGAGAGCATTGATGTTGCCATAGCCGCTGTGATCGCACAAGCGAGAATTCTCTTTGAGAGTTTCATTTTAGTCCTCCTTAAAGTTACTCTTGCGTGTATACGTTTACACCAAGATGATTATATTATAACCGAAAAGTGAATAAATTTCAATTCACTATTTCTACAGTTTATCGGTTTGAATTTCGGCTATTTTGCACAAAAGTGCGGAACGTAATATGTGAAAATTTAATCAAATGTATGTAAATTTAAGTCATAACATTAAGAAGATTTAAGTAAACAACCTCATGAGCAAATTGACATCCGCCGTAAACGGCTCTGTATTCCCGAAAATCCGTATTCTCCGCTTTGCCTTGTCCGTACCGCCGACAGCGAGAGGCCGTCTGCGGCATTACCTCACATCACAGCTTGAAACAGCCGCAGAATATCACTATATTTGTTAAGATAAACCGATAATTCCTTTGTCAAGGCACGCTTTGAGCATCAACCGTTTTGTGTCGCCGTTGTTTTCAAAACAGACCGTGCCGATTCCGCTTTTGTCGATATTCTTTATCACACCATTGCCGAAAGAGCTGTGATATATCCTGTCACCTGCCTTGAGCCTTATATCCGCCGTCTTTTTCGGTATCGGCTTGTCGGCGGTAACATTGAGCTTTTCAAGCTCCTCACTCTTTATATATGTTACCGTGCGGTCACGGTCGGATAGCATTTCGGCAAGCGTTTTAAGCTCGGTCTTACCGCTTGTGTAGCGTATGCACAGCTTTTCCGCACAGCAGGCGATGATAACACCTCTGCCGTTTTTGCTGTCGCAGTAAACACGTCCGAGCATATCTCTTGCAAACAGAGAAAAGAATATATCGTTGCTGTCCGTGTATTCTATCGGCAGATTTTTCTCAATCTCGTCAAGGAATTCCGAGCTTTCGCCCTTGCATGAAAACAGATACAGCTCTTTTGCGGCTCTTGTCACAGCAACATAGAACAGTCTCCGTTCCTCCTCGTACTGCTTTATATCCTCCTTATCGTTCAGCTTGTCCGAGGTGATGCACGGCAGTATATTGTCTATTACATCAAGCAGATAAACGCAGTCATATTCAAGCCCCTTGCTTGAATGCACGGTGGACAGCGTGAATTTGCTGTCAGGATCGTCCTTATGCTCGGTCATGATTGCACTCAGCTCAGAAAGTCTGTCTAAAAGCTCCGTACTGCTGTTTACGTTTCTCGCAAGCATACGGAGAATATCATATTTGTTTTCGTCAAGCCCGTTCTTGTGGGCATAATCAGCATATTGCATCCCGTACAGGATAATGCTCAGCACTTCCGTAGCACTGCTGCTTTGCGCCTGCTGCATCAGCTGAGCCGTCTGTTTTATATTCCGCTTTGAATTTACGCTGATTTGAGTACCTGTATCAATGCCGAGCAGTGCGTCGGTTATTGCGATATGCCTCTGAGAGCTTATTTTGCAAGCCGCCTCGGCAGTCTGCTTTGTTATATAAAGCCCTATTTTATAGTATATCGCCATAAAGCTGTCGATGTCATACGGGTTATTGATGAATTTGATTATTTCCGTGATGTCAAGCACAGGCCTGCTTGTGAAAAAGGTCTTTTCACCGCCCTTCAGCCTGTATGGAATATTGTTCCTTTCGAGCATATCGACAAGAACGACTGCACTGTCGTTGTTTCTGAAAAGCGCCGCTGTCTGCTGTTCGTTTCTTGCGGCGATACCGCACAGGAAGTCATATTGAACGTTTCTGCGTTCACAGCGTACAATACGGACAGGTATACCTGATTTGTTCACGGCACGGATAGTCTTTTCACGTCTGAAACGATTGCACTTTACGAATGAATCCGCCACCCCGATAATTTCGGGAGTAGAGCGGAAATTCTGCTCCATAAACAGTATCTGTGCGTTTTTATACGTCTTTTCGAAGTCGGTAAGCGCCTCAGGGTACGCTCCCCTGAAAGCGTAGATGCTCTGATCCTCATCGCCCACCATAAATATATTACCGCTTTTTGCGGCAAGCAGGCGAATGATCTCGTGCTGTATCTTAGATGTATCCTGCGCCTCGTCAACGCAGATATAGCGGAATCTTCCGTTAAAGTATGCAAGTATATCGGGATATTTACGGAGTATGTCAAGAGCCGTCACCATCTGATCGTCATAGTCCATAAGCGAGCGTGAGGACAGCGCAAGGTTGTACTCCCTGTATATTTTCAGCGTGTCATAGCCACTGCCCGAAAGCGCTTCTATCTCCTCGTCCGACAGCATCATATTCTTTGCAAATGTTATCATAGCGCCGATGTCATTTATGGTCGCAGTATCCGCAAATTCACCTGTGACAAGGCGATAAACCTCGCTTATCAGCCGTTTGCGGTCACCCTCCCTGCTCATAAGATGCGGCACGTTTTCATCCGTGTATACCGTAGAGAAATACTCGATGATTTTGGCGGACAGACCGTTTATTGTTCTTATTCCAAGACCTGCGCCGCATTCGCCTCCGAAACGGTCGGCAAACCTCTTTTTCAGTTCAAGCGTAGCGGCTCTGGTATAGGTCACCGCCAGTATCTCAGAGGGGCTGATGCCACAGCAATTTATCATATATCCAAGCCTTGTTATAAGCACGGTCGTCTTTCCGCTGCCGGGTACGGCAAGCAGTAAAACCGCTCCCTGTACAGCCTTGACAGCGGTATTCTGCTGTTCGCTCATTTCAGCCATAAAGCGTTTTTCAAATTCGTTTTCGGTCATAGAAAGCCCTCCGTTTATAAGGTTATTTTATCATAAATAATCTCCCCGTGCAACAATATAACGGATGGCGGGAAATGAAAAATGTGAAAATTTGCGAAAAAGGCTTTTCATAAAGCGGATTTTGTGGTATGATAAATATATATGTACATTTTGAGGTGAGAAGATGAACGCACAGGAATTATCCGCCCTTATAAAACAGGCACAGACAGGCGATACGGAAGGTTACGCACAGCTTTACAGAGCCGTGTACAGACCTGTATATAAAATAGCGAGAATGGCAATGAAAAGCGAGGATGCTGCTGTAGAGGCAGTACGGCTGACAGTGCTTGACAGCTTTGCGGCACTGCCTGCGGCAAAACTTACTTCATCGCCGCAGTTCATAGAATGGCTTGTGAAAATACTCTGCACGAAGATAAGACACATCAACAAAACAGGCGGCAAGCTATGCACAAAGACAGAAAGCGGCTCGGAGATAAGAAATGCGCTCAACGATCTGCCCGATATTGAGCGTCTTGTACTCAGCGTCAGCACAGTGTGCGGATGCAGTGCGGAGAAAACCGCCAAGCTGTGCGGCTATACCGAAGAAACGGTAGGGGTCTGCCTTACCAATGCAGAGGTGACATTGAAAGCACAACTGCTTTCAGGATCAAATATCTGACGGAGGAAAGAAATAGATGGTTAGTCTGGAACAAAAGATAAAAGAATACGTTTCTTCCGTAGAGATACCCGACATAGTAAAACCGGAAGAAATAAGGAGATTGCTCGAGGATAACGGAGATATGACCGCAGGAGTATTTCTGCGTAAGCTAAAGGAGCTTAAAATTAGCGGTTCGGATTTTCTTGAGCTTTTAGGAAACAGCAAAATAGGCAATATGGAGTTCAGAAGAATAGAGGAAAACCCTCACCTGAAGTTCGATGAGCTTTTGCAGATACTGGATAATTCTGTCTTGAGCGGCGATGATTACCGTATGATAATAGCGGTCGCCACTCAGCGTAAGGAGCTTGCAGAGCAGAGAAAACGCCGTGAAGAAGAAACGCTCCGCCGTATGACTGAGGAGCTTACCGCAAAGAAGAACGTTCATAAAGAAGAAAAAACAGGAACAAATCAGAACGATACAGCCGATATATCGGAAAATACACCCGAAGCAAACACACAGGAAGCACCCGACAGTGAGAAGATTTCTGCGGCTGAGGCACTGGTTCTTCGTATGCAGAAAGAAATTGACAGCGAAGAAAATGTCGAAACTGTAGAAAACACATCGAATTATACAGACAGTAATACAGATTTGCCCGAATCCGAGCAGAAAAACGTTGAGGAAACTCCTGCCGCAGAAGCCGAAGAAGATAATGCGGAAAAGGAAAGCGTTGCTACGCAGGAAGAAAGCACCCCGACCGATAACTACGACAGTGACAGCAAAAGCGTTACTATGGAGTTCTGTATACCTGCACCGCCTGTCGCAGAAGTTAATCCTGCAGGCGAGGAAGCGGAAGATTTTGACGGCATAATATCCGATGATGAAAAGATAGGCAGTAACGCAAGGGAGATAGGCAGTGCCATAGGCGAGCTTATGGACAGAAATGCGGATTATGACGTATCCGATGATAAGGAGGATTGCGTTGTCATAAAGCGCAGAAAGGGCTGTCTTATCACATCGTTTATAGGTGCGGCATTGCTTGTCGCAGGAGGAATTACACTGAATCAGCTCAGAGCCTGCAAAATAATTCCCGACCTTACATATGATATTCCCGAAAAGGTCGAGCAGAACATAAACAGCTATGAAACGCTTCTGAATGAAGCAGCCGCCGCACGGGACAAGATAAGCTATCAGCTTCCCGACACCTTAGTGACGGTCGAAAAGAAGCCTGTCGCTCTGCCGAAAAACGTGTACGGCGATAATCTGGTCGCTACGGTAAAGGATACAGAGATATGCGGTGCTAAGGAAAAGGACGGCAAGCTAAGCGACAATTTCAGCTTTGACACAGGTCTTACCGATGCAGGAATAGTTAAGTGCGGAGAGTATTTTGCGATTGTCGGCAGTAAGGACAACGCAACGGTTATCCGCACCTATGACGAAAGCGGAATGTTAAGCGGAAAATCGACCGACGAATATATACTTTCGGGAGAACTTATTAATTTATATACAAATGGTAATAAAGTTTACGCCGTAACGAAAGACAGCTTTGATATTGATAAAGCCGAATCGGAGAAACCGGAAACGTTTGTTCCTGCATACACGCATAAAGGAACAACGCAGACTGTTGAATTTAAAAATATGCTGGTGCCGTCTTATGTAAGCGGACTTAACTATTATACCGCAACAATGATAGCCCCCGCGGGCGATAGCGAGGTTATGACGAAAAGCGTTATAGTCGGTGACATAGGCGGATGTTCGGCAAACTCTGACGGAATGTACACAACAGACACGAGCAGGATAAACAATAATTATTACACACAGATAGCTTATGTAAAGTTTGACGATCTGTTGAGCGGTATAATAACCGGAGTATCCGATATTGCACTTAATCCCGGTCTGGTTATTGCTATGGATGATAACTTTGCGGCTTTCGGAGAAATTTACACAGGCGATGAACGTCATAATGTCATTATCACAACGAGCAAAACACTTGGCAATATAAATTTCTGTGAAGGCATCGCAGACGGACAGCGAATAGCTTCGATAAGCGGTACGGGAAAAACCGTTACTGTAACATCATACGGCGATGAGCCTATGCAGTACAGCGTGAATGCCGACAACGGCGAACAGGCGGAAAACACAGAAAACACCAACAGCGTGAAGCTGAACGACAAGGTAACAGCGCAGGTCACCGTAAAGGCAGACAAGGACGGAAACAGACAAGGTATACTGCTTGCCGTAGGCGGCGACAAGAAAGCGGAGGTCACCATCACCGCAGAAAGTAATACTCCGGGCGATTGGAACAGCTATCTTACAAGCCCCGTGTGCGATGATATTTCACAGCTTGCTTATTATGAAAAGGACGGAAAGATAACGATCGGAATACCCGTTATGTACTTTGACGGAATATCACAGGTCAGCGTGTGCAAGTTCTACAGCTATGCCGACGGAAAGCTGTCCGAGCTTGGAGATATAACGCTGTATGACGAAAAGTACACCACGCTTTACTGCGATATAATCGGCGGCGACAAGCCTTATATACTTACAATGTGGGATAACCGTGTGATTACGGCAAGCATTGATAAGATAAAGGTAATATCGGATACCGTTTTCAAGACGGTTGAAAAGAAGGATACCGAAGCAGACAGCAAAACAGAAAGCAAAACTGAGAGCAAGACCGAGAGTAAAACGGAAAGCAATACCGAAAGCAAAACTGACAGCAAGCCCGAAAGCACTGCTGACAGCAAGAGCGAATAAGGTGGTAATATTATGCACGAAAGGCTTCTGACAGCGGCGATAGAATATGACAAGGGCGACCCTAAAAGAATACAGCACTTTATAAAAGTACACAGCTTCGCAAGGCTTATCGGTAAGCAGGAGAAGCTGTCGGACGAAATGATGAAAGCTCTTGAAACGGCGGCGATACTTCACGATATAGGCATTCACGAGGGCGAACGGCTCTACGGCAGAAATGACGGCGAGATACAGCAAAAGCTCGGTCCGGTTATCGCAAAGGAAATTCTTGAGTCGGTCGGCGGATATGAGGATGTCGCTGAGCGTGTGATGCGTCTTATCGCCCACCACCACACATATACGGATATTGACGGCAAAGACCTGCAGATACTCATCGAGGCGGATTTCATAGTAAATCTGTACGAGGACAACGCAAGCGAAAATGCGGTCAGAAATGCGTATGAGAAAATATTTGTCACCGAAAGCGGAAAAAAGATACTGAAAGACAGCTTCGGGATATAAAACGGCGCCCTTATCGGCAGACACCGCAAAATACAGGCTTAAACATAACAAAAAGGCTGATGATAAAAGGATTATTATTAAAGCCACGAAGTGAAATATATCGTCAACACCGCCGAAAACATTTTCAGCGTCGATAGGGCATTAATAATTTCGTGACCTTATCAAAGCAACTGCACTGACATTGACCCTTCAAAAAACGCCACTAACCTAAGATATATGTACTAACCTGCGGACGTGTAGCGTTAA
>ERZ1034976.532-NODE-532-length-35425-cov-59.256460_pt1 | contig 35425 bp, 25 predicted proteins | sample MGYA00520623_ERZ1034976 | MGnify/ENA primary metagenome ERZ1034976 (study PRJEB33766, sample SAMN09781774) | gut metagenome | biome: gut microbiome | host: Homo sapiens | place: Madagascar | study: EMG produced TPA metagenomics assembly of the PRJNA485056 data... | reverse complement strand
ATCTCATCTACATCATTCTGATATCCGTAGCCAGCTACTATGCTTTCCGCTATGCGAAGTATCAGATTCGGCTGAAGAACAATATCTACATCCAAAACCAGCTGGCAGAGTATAAGCGCAAGTTTAATGCCGAACAGCAGGATAAGCAGTTTGCCGACAAGGTGCGCCGGTTTATGGAAGCCAACCTGACCAATACCGATTTCGAGATAGATATGCTGGCACAGGAATTGGGAATGAGCCGTTCTGCCTTTTTCAAGAAGACTAAGGCTGTGATGGGCTGTTCGCCAAGCGATATGGTGAAGGATTTCAAACTGAGTCATGCCGTAGAATTGCTGAAACATTCCAACCAGAGTATCACAGATGTAGCCTACTGTTGCGGCTTCACCGATGTAGGCTATTTCGGCAAGTGTTTCCGTAAGAAATATGGCATGTCGCCAAGAGAGTATGTAGCACAGCAGCAGGAGAGTGAAATAAAAAAATAAAGTTTTTTATGAAAATCTCAAAAAAAAGTGATTACAGCGTGAACCAATGTGCGTCTTTTAGGAAGTTTAAACAAGCAAATCAAATGTTGACTAATCGAATTTTACCTAAAAGGCAAATGAAACAAGTGTCTTATCATAGTAGGTTTGTATTGGTTCTGTTATTTACGTTGTTGAACACTTTACCAATATGCTCACAGGCGGCAACTCCTAGGTACAGGATAGCTGCTTGCGACTGGATGATGCTGAAACGTCAGAAGCTGGGCGAGTTTAAGCTGGCTCATGAATTAGGAGCAGATGGCGTTGAGGTTGACATGGGCGGATTGGGTAAACGCGTGTTATTTGATAACCAGCTTAGAGAACCACAACAGGCAGAAAAGTTCCAGGCTGCAGCCCGTCAGTACGGCGTAGCTGTACCTTCTATGGCGATGAGCGGCTTCTTTGCCCAAAGTTTCCTGACTCGTGATAATTATCAAGACCTTTTGAAAGATTGTTTCCAGACGATGAAACTCTTTGGCAGCAAGGTGGCTTTCCTTCCACTCGGAGGTAGCGGAAAAGACTGGCAGCAGGAAGGCTGTGCAGCATACCAGCAGATGGTTTCTCGCCTTCGCACAGCCGGTGAGATGGCAAAGCAGGAGGGTATCACCATCGGTATCAGAACAGGAATGGATGCTAAGTTTGATAAGAAACTGCTGAAGAAAGTAGGCAGCAGTCAGATTAAGGTCTACTACAATTTCCAGGATGCAGCCGATCATCTTCGTGATATCTGCAAGGAACTCCGGAAGTTGGGTGCCCAGCGTATCGTCCAGATACATGCTTCCAATACAGATAGCGTAAATCTCCAGGAAGACCCGGAGATTAATCTTCCGAAAATCAGGAAGACGCTTGATAAGATGGGATGGAGTGGCTGGCTGGTGGTAGAACGAAGCCGGGATGTGAAGAGAGTTAGAGACGTGAAATATAATTTCGGTAGAAACATCGCTTACTTAAAACAGGTATTTCAAGAGCGGTAACAGTTTCGGGGAATAACTGGAAAACTACTTTTTTATGATTAGGAAAGTAAGATTCGTGTTAGAAAAGAAATAAATAAAAATATAGTTAAACCTAAAAAAGACAATTATGAAGAAAAATCATTTCATTGCGCGGAAAGGACTCTTCTCTCTGGCACTTGCTGCCGTAGGAGCGATGTTCTTGGGTTCGTGTGCCGTTGATGGTTTTGATGACAAAGAGAAGTTTGACGACGGCGTGTCTGGAGTGAAACTTGAGTCACCTGAACTCTCGACAAAGACAGTTGCTGCTTCTGATGGTTCAGATAAGCTGCAAGTTTCATGGAAAGTAGTCTATGGCGCTGGTGGTTACGAGTGTAAGGCTTATAATGTGGATGATCCTGACAATCCTGAGGAGGTGGCGAGTGATACCATTGATGGTACTTCTTTCCAATTCAAGATAGCTGAAGATACCAACTATAAGATTGCTGTACGTACCTTGGGTAATAAGGCAAAGAACAATACTGAAGCTGATGAGGCAACAGAATTGAAATATAGTACATTGGTTCCAGCTAAGACCATTCCTAATGGTTCTGATATTTCAGAATTCATTGCTGCCAACTTGCAGGAATCTGATAAGGAGCAGGCTTTCGAGTTGGAAGCAGGCGGTACTTATACCTGCAGCAACTCGGTAGATTTCAAGGGTAATAAGATGACGCTTCGCGGTAATAAGAAGGACCATGCTTTGGTTACCATGGGCGAAGGTGCTGCCATCTATACTTCTGCTCAGCTGAAGGTGAAGTTCATCAATTTCGATTGCTCTGCCACAACTCATAAGGGTGGTATCATCGAGATGTCTCCAGAACCACCTGCATCTAGCTCTGCAGAGGCTCAGGGTGTTGGTGCTGGCAAAAATGGTGGTAACCCTGCCGATGTATATATCCTGCAAGATCCAATCATTATTCAGGATTGTGCCTTCAAGAATGTCATCGATGGTCTTTTCTCTGTAGGTCAGTGCTCTTGGGGGATTGCTGATGTACGCGTGATGAACAGTGTGGTTCAGATGCGTAATGACGGAAAGAAAAACTCTAATGGTGCTATCATCTGCGGCTATTCTAATGGCTTCAAGGCTCCTAGTGGTAAACAATTCTGGTATGGTGGTATCAAGAGCATTACCATCAAGAACTCTACTATCTACAATACTGTTGTTGGCAATGGTAAGAACCGTATGTTCCGTTTCAACAACAGGGATTTGGATCGTGTCTTCCCTACAGCTGCCGGTTCTTGCACCATGATGGATAATACCTTTATCCGTGTATATGACAAGAAGGAGTTCGGTAACAATACCCCTAACAACAATAAGTACGTGATTACTTATGATAACAACATCTTCTACGACTGCTTCCGTTTGCAGAAGTTCATTCAGGGCAACTGTAAATTGGAATATCATCAGAATTTGAATACAATCTGGGGTAAAGCCCAATCTGTTGATGGAACCGATAAGGGTAAACTGGCTACTGAAGAGGATGCTGGATTTGATGAGGCAGAGACCAAGAAGGAACTCGATTTCACCCAGCCTAACTTTGGTCTTAATTTCAAGGCTACCGGTGCGATTTCAAGTACAATCGGTGATCCACGTTGGAAATAATTTAAACTATCTAATCTCGAAACAAGATGAAACGTAAATATATAAAGACATTGGCCTTTGGTATGGCACTTACCTGTGCTGTGCCTGCAATGGCTCAAAATAAAGTAGTGCAGGGTACTGTACTCGATGACCTCGGTGAACCTGTTATCGGTGCTACCGTAAAGGTCGCAGGTACCAAGACTGCTGTGATTACCGATATGGATGGTAACTATAAGTTGTCAGTTCCTAAGGGCGGCAAGGTTACCGTTTCTTATATTGGTTTTAAGGATGCTACTACCAATGGTGGTACTATCAAGCTGGTTGCTGACGACAAGACTCTTCAGGAGGTGGTAGTCGTAGGTTACGGTACCCAAAAGAAGGCTCACCTGACCGGTTCTGTAGCCAACATCCCAACAGATGAAATCCAGGACCTCGCTAATGGTGGCTTGGCTTCTTCTTTGGGCGGTCTGGTTAACGGTTTGAGCGTAAGTGGTGGTGAGAGCCGTCCTGGTGAGAATGCCCGTATCATGATTCGTGATACCAACTCATTGGGCGAAGTTGGTTCTACAGCCCAGCAGCCTCTCTTCGTTATCGATGGTTATATCTATCCTAACGATGTAAAGGTAGGTAACACTTACCAGAACCTCGGTGCTGAGGCTTTCAACAACCTGGATGCCTCAGAGGTAGAGAGTATCTCAGTATTGAAGGATGCTTCTGCTGCCGTTTATGGTGCCCGTGCAGCCAATGGTGTTATCCTCGTAACTACCAAGAAGGGTAAGATGGGTGCACCTCGCATTTCTTATAGCGGTTCTTTCGGTTTCACAGATGAGGTTTCTCGTCCTAAGATGCTGAATGCTTATCAGTATGGCCGTTTGTACAATGCTGTTACTGCTGCCGATCCAACCAATACTTCTCTTAATGCGACTACTGCGCTTTTCCAGGCAGATGAGTTGGAGGCAATGAAGAGTCTGAACTACGACTTGCTCGACAAGTATTGGGAAACCGGTATGACTCAGAAGCACAGCGTGAACGTAAGTGGTGCTACCGATAAGGTGAACTATTTTGCAGGTATCTCTTACTTCGATCAGGATGGTAACCTCGGTAAACTCAACTATAACCGTTGGAACTACCGTGCCGGTGTCGATGTAAAAGTAAGCAAGTGGTTGGGTGCTAATCTGACTGTTAGCGGTGACTATGCTACAAAGGAAAAGCCATTGGTAAAGGTGGGTGGATCTGGCGATGAGAAGGACTACAACCTCCTTCTGACCCGTCCTACTTACATGCCTGAATCTGTAAATGGTTATGATATCCTGGCTTATGGTCCTAGCAATACACAGAAGAACCAGAACCAGCAGTACAACTTTGCTACTCTGCAGAATAATGGCGACTACCGCAAGAACATGAATTCTAACCTGAATATCAGCGGAAGCCTTGATTATGATTTCGGTTGGAGCAAGATCCTGAAGGGTTTGAAGTTGCGCTTCTCTTATTCCAAGAGTATCAATACCGATAAGGGTAATGAGTATGGTTCAAACTTCACCCTCTATCAGATGTTGACTCGTTATGGTAGCGGTAATCACCTTTATACTCCTACCAGCGGCGATAATGCAGATTTCGATTACCTGGCAGCGTCTAACTTCAATGGTGTGACAACCGCCAATGGTGATTATCTGGCTCGTACCATGGTTCGTACTGATAACTATCAGATGAACTTCACAGCCCAGTATCAGCGTGATTTCGGTCAGCATCATCTGGGTGGTCTGTTCTCTATTGAGAAGTCTGAGGCAGAGAGTGAGTACTTGCAGGGACAGCGTTTGACCCCATATCCTTTCACAACCGGTCAGTATAACTCAGCAACAGGTGAGATGACAACTCAGTTTACCCGTAGTGAGAGCGGTACCTTGTCATATATCGGCCGTATCAACTATGCCTATGCCAACAAGTATCTCTTCGAGGCTCTGGTTCGTTCTGATGCATCAACCAAGTTCGCTCCAAAGAACTATTGGGGAACATTCCCTGCATTCTCTGCAGGTTGGGTTATCTCCGAGGAGAACTGGTTCCGTAACAAGGTGAAGGGTGTTGACTTCCTGAAGCTCCGTGCTTCTTGGGGTATGACCGGTCGAGACAATACAGCAGCATGGCAGTGGATGCAGGTTTATGCACAGGATGCCAACCGTGGTACTGTATTCGAGACAGGTAAGGATTCCGGCAACCGTATCACCATCAATAAGAACAATTCTGCTGTAAACTCAGATGTTCATTGGGATAAAGACTACAAGACCAATGTGGGTATTGATGCACAGTTCCTCAACAATCGTCTGGCTGTAACCTTCGATTACTATTATGAGAAGAACCGCGAGATGCTGATGAACATCAAGCAGACCGTTCCTTCTACCGTAGGTACACAGAGTGCTGCATCCAACATCGGTGAGATGGATTCATGGGGTGGTGAGCTCTCTGTTACATGGAAGGATAAGATCGGTAAGGACTTCAAGTATCGTATCGGTATCAACACAGGCTGGTCTGACAACAAGGTACTGAATATGGACTGGGTTACAGACTATCTCTACCGTCAGATTACTCCTGGTCACCGTACAGACGTAGGTCTCTGGGGTATGCAATGCATCGGTATGTTCCGTAGCTTCCAGGATATTGAGGAATACTTCACGAAGTACAACATCTCTACTTATATGGGTATGACCAAGGATCAGGTTCGTCCTGGTATGTTGATGTATAAGGATGTTCGTGGTGCTTACGATTCAGCGACTGGTACTTATGCCGGACCTGATGGTATCGTAGATGTTGACAACGACCAGGTAGAGTTGGGTCACCGCAGCAGCAATCTCTATGGTTTGACTATGAATTTGAGTGCAGACTGGAAGGGACTTTCTCTGTCAGCTCAGATTGGTGCAAGTTGGGGTGGTTATACCACACTTCCTGGTGCAGCTTTGAAGCCAACAGGTAATCTGGAGTATTGCAACATGCCTTCATTCTGGAATCCTGACAATATGTATGTTTATCAGGATGTATATGATGGCTCAGGTAATCTCGTAGTAAAGGAGAACCGTGAGGCTTACTATCCTAACCTGAATTATTCATCTGTGAATGCAGTTGCTTCAAGTTTCTGGAGAGTAAGTACAGCACGTGTGGCTCTGAACCGCATGACCTTGGCTTATACTTTGCCAAAGAGCTGGTTGGGTAGCATCGGCATCAACAGCTGCCGTATCAATATTACCGGTCAGAACCTCATCAACTTCTACAATCCATATCCAGACAACTTCATGAATCCTATGTCGGGATCATACGGAAGCTATCCTAACCTCCGTAAGTGGACAGTGGGTGTGAATCTCTCATTCTAATGAGATACTTATATAATTCTTAAAAAGAAAAGAACAATGAAAACGACAATAAAATTATTCAGTCTTGGTCTGGTTTCAGCCTTGGCTTTCAGCTCTTGTAGTGACAGCTTTCTGGAGGAAAAGAAGAACTATGACAATGTAAATAAAGACGTCTACAACTATTATGAAGGATGTAATGGTCGTCTAAACGATATCTACAGTTGGTGTTTGCCGACAACCAACGATTTGACCTGGAAGTATCCTTCTATGGGTAATGCGGATGAGGCTGGTAAGTCTACTGAGGAATACAGTGGTCTCAGTTCTTTTGTAGATCCACAGATTGAGTTGAGCTCTACCAGTACAACCAATTCGGTTCCTGATTTCTTCATGGGCGACCAGTCTAATATCCAGGCGTCTGTATATGGTAGAATCCGTAATGTCAATGATGTAATCCAGGGTATCAGTGGCAGCACCCTTTCTGAGGAACAGAAGAATGAATTGCTCGGTCAGGTATATTTCTTCCGTGCATGGTGCTATTACAACTTGTTCAAGTGGTATGGCGGTGTGCCTCTGGTTAAGGAAACACAGGATCCTGTAGAGGGTTCTTTTACTCCTCGTGCTACGTCTAAGGTGACTTACGAGTTTATTCTCGATGATTTGAACAAGGCTGCTGATATGTTGGCTGCCAAGACAGAGAATGGTTCTGGATGGTCGGAGAAAGGCCGTGTAACTACTGGTACAGCCTTGGCATTGAAGGGTCGTTTGATGCTTTTGTGGTGTAGCCCTCTCTTCAATCGTACTAACGATGAAAACCGTTGGAAGACTGCTTATGAAACCATGAAGGCTGATTTGGAGCGTATCAACAAGTGTGGTTATCACTTGTATACAGACAATGACAATAAGAATGGTTCTACCTTTGCCAAGATGTTTACCGATGGCGGTAATAATCCAGAGGCTGTGTTCGTTACCTTATACAATAATGTAACAGGTGATGGTCTCGATAATCAGAAGAACAACAACTGGGAGCGTCAGATTCGTCCAGCTAATACAGGTGGTAGTGGTAAGAATGCTTCTCAGATGCTGATTAATATGTTCCCAATGTCAGACGGTAAGCTTCCTGAGAGTTGCGATACTTATACCAAGTTGGCTCGTTCTGAGAAGACTTTGGATAGCGAGACTCCATTCCTGAATCGTGACAAGCGTTTCTACCGTACCTTCGCTTTCCCAGGCTTCCGTTGGGCTTACAGTGGTAATGCGTCAGAGCGTGATGCCAACAACCCTTCTGATGGTGCCAACTATGTACTTTGGAACTATGTATGGTATACCAGCATGAATGATGCCGGCAATCCTGAGAGTGGTGATTCTTATGGTGCAGACAACCTGTTGAAGAGTCGTCAGGGTGTATATGTACGCAAGAAGAGTGATGATTTGGATGTCAATTCTTCTCCTCTTTATAAGTACGTAGCTCAAGATACCAAGGGTGCAGCTCCATTCTATTCTGCTGCTCCGTTGATTGAACTCCGTTATGCTGAGGTTCTCCTGAACCTTGCTGAGGTTGCAGCAGGTGCAGGTGACTTGAAAGAGGCTGTAAAATATGTTAAGCAGATTCGTGAGCGTGCAGGTTATTCAGCTGCAAATTCTGAGGATGATGGTATCACACCTGCAGCTTATACAGATCAGGCTACCTGTATCTCTCAGATTCTCTATGAGCGCCAGATTGAGTTTGCTTACGAGGGTAAGCGTTTCGATGACCTCCGCCGTTGGATGCTCTTCGATGGTGGTACTGGCAAGGTAGAAGGTGCTCCTTCTACATGGACTTTGACTGGTTGGGGTGGCAATACCTGTACATGGCTTGGTTTCAAGGCGTTGAACGGTCAGCGTCGTGAGAATATCCAGTATCGTGTTGCTGATAAGTATGGCGTAGGTGGTACAACCTTTGATTCTGACCCATTGCTGAAGGCTGGTACAGAGCGCCCTAAGGGTGTTGATCTCCGTGAGGATGATTTGAATACTCAGCTCGAGAACTTGTCTACATGGTATAAGGACAATTTGAAGCTGAAGGTACAGAAGGGTGATGGTTACGATTCTAACAAGAATCTCCTCTACATGAACTTCCGTCCTAAGTATTACTTCTTAGGCTTCACTTCTGGTACTTCAAATGCCAACAAGGCTTTGCGTCAGACCATCGGTTGGGGTGATTACAACAATGGTGGTGCCAACGGTACCTTCGACCCATTGGCTGAGTAATGGCAAGAGAGGAATGACGATATTGTCATAACATAATATATTAAGGTTGCGGGGTGTGTTCTCTTTTTAGAGAATGCACCCCGTTTTCTGTCTCTGATATTTTCTGTAGGGGGGTGTGTCTAAGTCTGGATAATAGTTGGCGCATAACAGCTGACCACCGCATGCACATCACCTGTTGTGCATGCGCATATCAGCTGTTATGCAAGCGCACAACAGCTGTTGTGCGACCGGAGATACTAACTATCTCACCAACATATCCTATCTTTTCCACCAACATATCAGTAATATTCCAACAAAAAGAGGGTGAATCATTAACTTATGATACACCCTCGTTATCTTGAATTCTATTGCTATAATTTTTACTTCTGAGAAACAAAGTGCTGTTAACAAAGTTCCTCTGTCAGGTAATGGGAGGCCAAAGCCTCGATGTCTATCTTGTCTGAAGTTTGAATTTCTTCAATAACAGCCTCTGTGCAATCATCGTTCATGATTACACCAACTGCTTCACTAGGTGTGAGGTTACATTCTTTTGCTATATAACAAGCAATCTGGCCTAACACGTATTCGTAATTATGCTTATTTTCCATATTCTTAATCTTTTATGAGCTCATTAATAGCCTTTTGTGTACAAAAGCAATATTGTATATAGTTAAGTCCGAATTGAGAAATCTTAGAGACAAAAGTATTCAAATTACTTTCTTCAAGATAAGTTTCTCCATATTGTTGAATATAGTTTTTTATTTCCTGATCAATAAAAGCATCTGCAACAGGACCAATAACAATATCAAAGTTATGTTTGAATCTGCTTTCTACTCTGTTCTGGAGAATGAATTTTGCCCATTCCGTAGTGAATCCTTCAAAGATTTTAATTCGAAGTCCTTTCTTTTCACTTAAATTGGGGTAGAACAGAAACGCATTGACTGTGATTTCTCCACCATAAAGGAAAGTGCTGCGTTTACCCATCTGCCAAGCCCTTTTCCAATTTGGAGTGAGATAGAAGCCTTTACCAAAATCATTTTTGCCTTTACATATAGAAAGGTCTGGGGTAAGTATTTCTGTATAACTTCCATGTAACAATCTCATGATACGTTCATCCTCCCTTCTCTTTTCTTCGTCTTTGCAATATGGTTATTGCAGATATGGGTTAAATCTTGAATGATTTGTTCCCTTGGCATGGTTTGTTCTATTTCCCAGTTTTCCTCAAGAAATCTGATGCCCTGGTTCTTTTGGAGATAGTTGAAAGCCTTCTGTTTGGTAATTCCCTTGTCTTCTGCAAACCAGCAGGCAGCAACTGTGACAAAGATGGTTGCTTTCATCTTTGTTTCTGCTGACGGATACTGGTCGCCAATATAAATATTCAACTTCTCTCCCATAGCTTCCAAGAGGACTGAAGCATCATCTACAGAGATATTGGTTTTGCCGCTTTCTATCTTGCTGATGCTGCTTTTTCCTAGCCCTACATATTTTCCTAGTGCTTCTTGGGACAGTCCTTTTTCCAGTCTGACTTTTTTAACGATACCGCCCAGGAGATTATCTGTATTATCGAATTTCTTTTTCATATCTGTACATTTTTTGTGCAAAGATAGATAAAGTTTCCCAAACGAGCAACTTTTTTAACTTAAAGTAGTGAAAAAGATAATTGGATAAAAAGTAGTTGTAGCGTATGAATGTACGTTTTCTACCTCATACCTTCGCATGTTTCTTATAAAAATGGAAATTGGTGGGTGCAAAAGTCTGGCTCTTGCGTCTTATGGATAAACAACTATAAAGGCAAACGTAAAAGTATTAATTTAACTAAACAAGGTTATGAAGAAATTTTTTACTTTGATTTCTATGGCACTTGTTGCCATGAGTATTAACGCTCAGACTGAGAGCTGGTATGTTAACAATGAGGATGGTACATTGAAGGCAGACTATGTTGCTAATGCTGATGCCAATGCGATGTCTGTTGTTAAGTTCTCAACTGCCAACGTGGAGGGTACTCATACCTCAGGTCCTGTTGCCGGCTATAATGACGGCGCACTCGAAAATGGCAAGTTGTCTCCAAAAGTTGACAATACCTGGAATGGTATCAAGAGTCAGGCATTGAGCAAGGATGGATCTGTTGCACCTTTCTACTATGTTCAAGGTAAGGGTAATCCTGTGAACCTGGATAAGGTTGAGTTTGAAGAAATTACGACAGATGGTGAACCTACAGGTAACTACCGTGCCAAATGGGATGCTGCTTACTATGCTCCTGATGGAACAGCAGGTCTGCCTAAGAATGGTACATACATTACTCTGACCCCAAAGGTGGCAGGTACTTTGAAGGTTGGCATTTGGGCTAATAAGGGTAACCGTGATGTCTATGTTGCAAAGGGTAGTGACGCAAAAGCTTTAGCATTTGGCTCTGACGTGAAAATCAGTGGCTATGTACAGGCTACCAATAATGATGTAGCAGAGGATAGCCCTCTTTATGGTTATATGCAGTATCAGGAAAATATTGCCACCAAGGGTACAGAGGGTACTGATGCTTATGTGATAGCTGCCGGTAATCGTCCTGTTTGGGTATATTTGACCTTCTCTGCAACTGCTGGCGAAACTTACTATATATTCAACAAAAATACTCAGATTGGTTTCAGTGGCTTTGAGTTCACACCTGGTGAAACCAATGGCATCGTCAACATCAATGCCTCAACTTCTGCCAAGAAGTCTGTTCGCTACAATATGGCTGGCCAGCAGGTGAATGCTTCTTATAAGGGTCTCGTTATCGAGAATGGCAAGAAGTTCGTTCAGAAGTAATCTGACGTGATTCGGTTAGAATTTTAAGATAAAAGAAACGATAATAAAAGGGAGCGCATCACTAATGGTTGCGCTCCCTTTTTTGCATCTCTCAGGATGCTGAGTTATATGAAAAATGCACTTTCTAAGGTGCAGATAGTCTTATTGTATGCAAGTTTTCTTCGAACTGATTACCTTGCCATCCTTCAATGCCTTGATGATATAAACACCTGATGGGAGAGAATCGAGATTCTTGCCTTTTCTCACCTTGATACCTGCAGCATTATATACCTCGTAGCTATCGGCTGCGGTTGAGCTCTGAATGTTTTGAATGCCTGTTGCAGAACCATCTGTCAGATAGAAATGGAAGGTGCGGGTATAGGTGCTGATGTTGTCATCATCGCTTACCTTGATGGTGTAATCTACGAGCGATTTGTCGCAATCTTCGTTGGCGGTGAAGATATATTCACTATCGCTTGTGCCCGTATTATAGCTCATCTTGCTCATCGCATCACCCTTAGCCTCGCATTCAAACTGAGGATTGTTGGTGTAGCCGGCAAAGTATTTCTTCATGTCGATGGTTACGCTTTCGCCCTGCTTGAGGGTGAAGTGAGGTTCGGCAAGCCAGTTGAGATATTCTTCTAGGTTGGTGTAGCCATCTGCGTTTTCATCGGCATTTCCATCACTTACGCCTTTCACTTCCTCCCACCAGTCTGGCATTCCGTCCTGGTCGGTATCCCAGTTGGCATCTCGCTTTGCCTCTGTGATATTCAAGCCCTTGAAACCTTCACATCCCTTATCTTCCTCGCTGTCGATAAGTCCCTTCTTGCCACTCTGGCTGCCTATGGTCGTGGTAGTTCCGGCTAACGTCTCGTTTACCATTCTGGTATCGTGGTTATCCAGGAAAGGCTGGTTGGCTCCCACATCGCAGAGCACATTCTTATAGGCTGCCTTGGCACTCTCGATGGCTGCCAGAGACTCGAAGAATGGTTTCGAAACGAATGGCTCCCAGTTTACTACCTGACCATTTGATGTTTCGACAACATAGGTATCTTTGAGTTTATCTTCTGTCAGGGCTCCATTGTCTGCAGCCTGACGGATATTGCCATGAACGTATGCACTCTGTGTACCGCTTCCGGTGCCTTCAAGCTGAAGGCGGAACAGTTTCTTCTGGGTGGTAGCTGGTCCCATCTTATAATAGTTGTTCACGAAATTCACCTCGTGGCTGCCACCATCCGTAGCACGGCCACCCCAGTTGTAAACCACATTATTAAATACATCGTGATGACCATCGTAAGCTCCTACGCCATCCAGTCCGCCGCTCAAACTCCAGTTTCTTCCTTCGCAATGAGCCAGCAGGTTGTGGTGATAAGAACCTACCTTGAGTGTTGCCGACATTTCGCCGCCGCCGATGGTTGCTGCATATCCGTGGGCTGTACCCGCACTATAGTTAGGATGACCTGCCACATTGAGCGCTTCAGAAATCAGGGTGCGCTGAAGGGTAAGACTCTTGGCGTTGCGGCTTGAGAATGCCTCATCGATGGTCCAGGAGATAGAGCAATGGTCCATGATGGCATTGTCGTTGCCTGCCATTCCCATACCGTCGAGTCCGTTCACTTTATCTTCATCGCTGATAGTTCCGCCGTTGGTTTCCTTATGTCCCAGACGCATGCGGAGGAAGCGGGTGATGCCTTCGCTTGCCATACCGAAAGGACAGCCGCGCAGCATGATACCGTTGCCTGGAGCCGTCTGTCCGGCGATGGTAACGTATTCGTCGCTGCAGGTGAGTCGTTTTTTCAGGTCGATGACGCCCGCCACATCAAAGACGATGGTGCGCGGTCCGGTAGCTTTCTTGATGCCGTAACGGAAGGAACCCTCTATCGGATTCTCATCATCGCCATTATCTTCGAGTGTGGTTACGTGATAAACGCTTCCGCCTCTGCCGCCCGTAGCATACTTACCATATCCTTCTGCACCAGGGAAGGCAAGATGACGGGGGCGGAAACTCCAGACATCGCCTTCGTATACATTACCGGCAGCATCTTCCTCGTCGATTCGCCAGTAATAGGTGTTGAGGTTGGATGTCTGGTTGAACGTATATTTTGTCTCGGTAGTTGTGGCTACTTCTGTAAGACTGTTGGCATCTGTACCCATCAGAACATGGTGCTTGACGGCTTTTTCGGCTGGAGTCCAGGAGATGGTGAGCGATCCGTTATCGGCATCGGCATGATAATCTCTGTTCTCCGGATAAGGATCTGTAGCTGCTGTCTGTGGATTCGGACGGTCGAAGATGAGGGCGTTGATGGTGAGCGAGGTGGTATAATTGCCGCTCTTGTCATCGCTGGCCCTCGGTGTGGTAACGTAAGAGATGACGACATCCTTTCCCTCTTCTGCTACAAAAGTTACGTACGACATGCCGCAGGCTGATGGAGTCAGGGCTCTGTTGGTCTGTACGATGCCTTCCTGCTGTCTGGTGCCGTTGACGTATACATCGAGTTTCGGTGCATTGAAACCATCGTTGTTGTTATGATAAGCCATCAGCGAGTGCTTGCCGGCGCTCAGCCCCTTGAGGGTGATGTTGAGGCGGACGGCACCTTCGGTTACCTGTGGGGTGTTACCGTCTTCGTAACCATAGATGGCAAAACCGTCGGCGATGAGCTTGGAACTGCTGAGTCCGTTCTTGAACCAGCATGATTTCAGTCTTCTGCCTGCATAAGAGGCATCATTAGCCAGCGTGATGGTGATAGGATTTCCGTCAGCATCTTCTACTTCCTTCGATTCTGTTTCGCAGGTGTTTACTGCCCATGCTGTGTACTCGGGTTCATTGACCTGTGCTTCTGAACGACCTGCCAGATTGAAGTCGATTCTCTGTGCCGATGCTGTCAGTGCTGAGACTAAAGCCATCGAGAACAATACTTGTCTTTTCATGTTTTACCTTAAGTTTGAAAGTTGTTTATTTCGTTTTTATTGATTCTTCGGGATAAAATATTGTTTGGTGTATCGTCTTTTGTGTTTCCACACCGCTATTGGGTAATAGCGATGTGGAAAGTACGTTGCAGGGAAGCTACCTGGTCTTTGTCGGTTGCCTTCACCTTGATGTCGATGAGGCAGTCGGCAGCCTTTTTGTTGAGGCTGATGGTGAGGATTCCCTTCTTATTGAGTTTCATCTTGCCTTCCTGTGGCTGGATGCTGCTCTCCAGGGTGAAGACAGGCTGCTGGTTGTAACCGGCGAAATACTGCTTCAGGTCGATAGTCAGCTTATTGCCTGCTGAGGTGATGAAATGTGGTTCTGCAAGCCAGTTGAGATAGCGCTCCAACTGGGTATATTCGCCATCGGTCAGCTCGTTGTTGTCGGCAGCTGACGGGTTGGTACCAGCCAGTTTCTCCCACCAGTCTGGCATTCCATCCTGGTCGGTATCCCAGTTGGCAGGGCGACGGTCGGTGAGTGCTTCAAACTCCTTCCAGGCATCGTTGCCGGCATCCAGGTTATCATCTATCAGTCCCTTCTTGCCGGTCTTGGAACCAACATATTTATAGGTTCCGTTCAAGGTTTCTTCTACCATGCGCTGGTCGTGCTGGTCGATGCAAGGCTGGTTGGCTCCCACATCGCTCAATACGTTCTTGAAGGCAGCGCGGGCACTTTCTACCTTGGCATAGGATGGGAAGAATGGTTTGTCGGTAAATACCTTCCAGTTGACTACCTGTCCGTGAGAAGTGGTATATTTGTAGGTTTCGCCTTCCTTGTCGCTGACCAGTTCTCCATGCTTTCCTGCCACAGCTCCTGCATTCTGTTTCATATCGCCCACGTAGTTTTGGCGGATATTATCATGCATGTAGTAAGCCTGACTTCCCTGGCCAGTACCTTCCAGCTGGGCATTGAGGATATATTTCATGCTGGTGGCTGGTCCCATCTTGTAATAGTTGCCTACGAAGTTTACTTCGTGGGCTCCTCCATCACAGGCGCGGTTGCCCCAGTTGTATACTACATTATTAAAGAGGTCGAGCTTTCCGGCATAATATCCGGCTCCATCCAGTCCGCCACCCATACTCCAGTTTCTTCCTTCGTTGTTGGCAAGCAGGTTGTGGTGGAACGAGCCTACATTACCACCGATGGTTGCAGCATAACCGTGCTTGGCGTTGACATAATTCTGATGACCAGCCTGGTTGAGTGCTTCGGAGATGAGGTTGTGCTGGAAAGAGATGTTTTTGCCGTTGCGGCTGGAGAAAGCCTCGTCGATGGTCCAGCCTACCGAACAGTGGTCGATGATGGTATTGTCGCAGCCTGCAGCACCCAGTCCGTCGAGGGTAATGGTCTTGCCGTTTTTATCGAGATATTTTCCCAGTCGGAGACGGATGAAGCGGAAGATGCCTTCTGATCCGAAACCGAAAGGATGCTCACGGAGAAGGATTCCCTTGCCGGGTGCAGTCTGTCCGGCTACCGTGATGAATGGGTCTGAACAAACCAGACGGTCTTTCAGGTCGATGATGCCGGCAACATCGAAGACGATGGTACGAGGCCCCTTAACCTTTGTGATTCCGTATCGGAGAGAGCCTGGCTGCGGATTCTCAGGGTTATCTTCTAAAGAGGTAACATGATAAACCGAACCGCCACGACCGCCGATGGCAAATCTTCCATATCCCTCGGCACCTGGGAAGGCGAGACGGCGTGGACGGAAGTTCCATACTTCGCCCTCTGAAACTTTGCCGTTGGCATCTACCTCGTCTACACGCCAGTAATAATCGTTGGCGCTGCTGAGACCGATGGCTTCGTAAGAAGCATTATTTGTGGTGGCAACCTTCTTCAACTGGTCGGCGCGCTGTCCCATATAAATAAGGTGTTGCTTGGCACCTTCGCCGGCTTGCCAGCGAAGAACAACCTTGCCTCCTTCTGCATTGACGTGAAGATCATCATCGGCAGGATAAGGGTTGAGAGCTGTGGCTTTCGGGTTGGCTTTGTCGAATACCAAACCATTGATGGTGAGCGTGTTGTTTGCGTTATCCACACCTTGTAACTGATAGTGGATAACTACAGGCTGGTCGTCGGTTACATCAAATTCAATGTACGACTGGCCGCTCTGCGATGCCTTCATCTCTCTTACGGTCTGCTTGATATCCTGTGCAAGAATCTCCTGCATCATGCTCTTCTGCTGGATACGCTTTTTGCCCTTCTTCACGGTGGTTATCAGTTTCTTCTCTCTGGAAACCTGGATAGAAGGAATATTGCCGGTAAGTCCGTCTACGATGTTGTGATAGGCAAGGAGAGAGTGATGACCTGGTTTCAGACCTCGGATGGTGATGCGGAGCTGGGCATTATCGCCTTTTGACGGATATACTACGATACCATCGCTGGTGAGTCGGTCGCCCAACTGTATGCCCTGCTTAAACCAGTTGGATTTGATAATCTGGTCTTTTACGGGTGCGTCGAGCGTAATCTCCAGTCCACCCAGAGCAAACTGGTATGTATTGCCCTGCTTCACACCAACAGGAGTGAAATTGAGGGCAGTAACTTCAGCAGCCTTTCTGCTGGCTATGTTGAAGTCAACCTGCTGCGCCTGGCTTGAAAGCGCCATCAGCGAAGCGGCAACTAAGGGGAAGCATCTTCTGTTCATCATTTTTCAATTTTATGTTTTTTGTTTTATGTTTCAATAAAATAATAGATAAGTAACTTTCGTTTATATATTATAGGTGTAAGACGTTCCTGCGGATGAAATGTCGCCACCTGTTCCCGAAAAAAATGCTCATGTTCATTGAGGACAAAAGCCGGCGAGAGGCGTCTTTAAGATATAATGAACAAACAATATTAAAACAATGCAAAGAAGTAAGAAGATTTTCGCTGCGATGGCATTGACCATCTTGCCAGCAGCAACTTTCGCTCAGTATCCTACTATCACAAAGGAGGCTCAGGCGAAGATTGATTCTATGCAAGCTGCATGGACTGCCCATTCTGATTCTGCTTGGGCTGTGGCTTTCCCTATTGTAAAACAAGAGGCAATGGCAGGACGTCCTTATGTGCCATGGGCTTCCCGTCCATACGATTTGCGCCAGGCTAAGATTCCTGCATTCCCAGGTGCTGAGGGTGGCGGTATGTTTACCTTCGGAGGTCGTGGCGGCAAGGTGCTGACTGTGACCAATCTCAATGATGCTGGTCCTGGTTCTTTCCGTTGGGCTTGCGAACAGGGTGGTGCCCGCATCATCGTCTTCAACGTATCGGGAAATATTGTATTGAAGACTCCAATCATCGTCCGTGCTCCTTATATCACCATCGCCGGACAGACAGCTCCGGGTGAGGGCGTGATGATTTCTGGTGAATCTTTCCAGGTTGATACCCATGATGTTATCGTTCGCCACATGCGTTTCCGCCGTGGTAATACCCATGTATGGTATCGTGAGGATTCTTTCGGTGGTAATCCGGTAGGTAACATCATGATTGACCACTGCTCTTGCGAGTTTGGTCTGGATGAGAACATCTCTTTCTACCGCCACATGTTCGATTTGCACGATGGTAAGCCAAAGCGCAAGGTGCCTACGGTGAATGTAACCATCCAGAATACCATCTCTGCCAAGGCACTCGATACTTGGAACCATGCCTTTGGAAGTACAATCGGTGGAGAGAATTCTACCTTCATGCGCAACCTCTGGGCGGATAATACAGGTCGTAACCCATCTATCGGATGGGGTGGTGTGTTCAACTTCGTGAACAACATCATTTACAACTGGGTACATCGTACCGCAGATGGCGGTGAGTTCTCAACCATGAGCAACTTCATCAACAACTATTATAAGCCAGGACCTCTTACTCCGAAGGGTGCCATCAGCTACCGTATCGTGAAGAGCGAAAGCCGAAGCAACAAACTCTTCCCTTGGGCTCAGTATGGTCGTATTTATGCTGAAGGAAATATCGTAGAAGGCAACGAGGCTGTAACCAAGGACAACTGGAACGGCGGTATTCAGATTGCCGATAAGGATCTTCCAAATGGAATTCCTGCAGATGTAAAGGCACTGATGCGTTCTAACGAACCATTCGCCATGCCACACATGACCATTATTCCTAAGGACCAGACTTTTGATAAGGTGCTTGAGAGTGTGGGTGCAACCATTCCTTCCCGCGACATCGTGGACCAGCGCATCGTAGAAGAGGTTCGTACCGGTCAGGTTTACTATGTAAAGAAACTGCCTAAGAAGAATCCATACGGTGACTTCTGGGGATTGGCTGACAAGTCGAAGGCTGAAGATGGTAGCTTCAAGTATCGCCGTCTGGACAAGGACTCCTATAAGCTGGGTATCATCACGGACATCTGCCAGGTTGGTGGATTCCCTAAATATAAGAAGGTGAAGCCATATGTAGATACAGATGGTGACGGTATGCCTGATGAGTGGGAGATTGCCAACGGCTTGAACCCTAACGATCCTAGTGATGCCAACAAGGACTGCACAGGTGACGGATATACCAACATCGAAAAGTATATCAACGGTATCAGTACCAAGGAAAAGGTGGATTGGACTGACATGAAGAACAACCACGATACTTTGGCTGAGAAGGGAAAACTCCTGTAAAACAGGAATGAATGCCCGGAGTTGTTTCTCCGGACTCATTTCTTAATGCATGACATGGATATGAAAAAACTTTTGAGAAATAAGTTGTTAGGCGCAGCCTGTCTGCTCTTGCTTCCTTTGGGAGCAGGAGCACAGGTACAGCTCGACAGCGTGGGGCGTGATGCCAAGTATGTGAACAACATCATCGCCCGTTCGCAGAAAATCGTGGATGCGCTGCAACTGACTGATAAAAGCAGCAAGCAGAATGTGCTCCACATCATCTGTAACCGTTATTTCCTGCTGAACGATATCTATGAGAAGTTCGGCAAGAATAAGGCTGAGCGTGATGCGGAACTCTATAAGCACCACTTTGAATTTGCTGCCAATCTGGAAAACTATCTCTCAGAGAAGCAGGTAGAGCAGGTGAAGGATGGTATGACCTTCGGTGTCGTTCCGAAAACCTATCAGGCTCATCTGGAGATGATTCCTTCTCTGAAAGAAAACGAGAAACTCCAAATTCTCAATTGGTTGAAAGAAGCTCGCGAGTTTGCCATTGATGCCGAAAATTCCAAGGCTAAACATGGCTGGTTCGGAAAATACAAGGGACGCATCAATAACTGGCTCACCAAACGGGGCTACGACCTGAAGGCAGAGCGCGAGGGTTGGTATAAGCGTATTGAAGCGGCAAAGAAAAAATAAACAGTTTCCGTAAGGTTATAAAAACTCTGATGAAACAAGAGGTATGAAAAGATTATTTTCTATATGGATATTTACGTTAGTAGGGGTTGTGCAAATCTTTGCGCAACCCTTCGCGTTTGATTTTAGCTACGTGGGCTACCAGCAGAGCGAAAAGAAGATTCCGGATGCGGACGTTGTGGTCTTCGTGAAATGGAAAGAAGGCGACCAGAGCGCTCGCATACAGAAAGCCATCGACTTTGTTTCTGCCAGGAAAATGGATAAGAAGACGGGACTACGAGGGGCTGTCTTGCTCGACAAGGGCGTATTCGAACTCTCACAGCCGCTTCGTATCCAGACTTCGGGCGTGGTGCTGAGAGGTACTGACCGCAACCAGACGGTGCTATATAAAAAAGGTGTAGACCGTGGGGCGGTGGTGTATCTGGAAAGCGAAAAGCAGATGCAGACGCTGGGCGAACCCATGAAACTGTCTGCTCCCTGGAAGATGGGAGAGCGGAAGGTGGCGTTGCCTGCCGGCTGCAAGATGGGCGATGAGATACTGATAGTACGTCCTTCTACCAAGGAGTGGATACAAAAGCTGGGTTGTGCTGACTTTGGTGCAGGCAAGGACTTGGGCTATTGGGGCTGGCATCCGGGAGAAATCGATGTGCGCTGGACCCGTAGTGTGGTTTCTGACGGAAAGGGAGGATTGCAGTTGGATGCTCCTTTATCCATGTCGCTCGGTCAGGATGATGCGGAATGCTTCGTTCAGCGCATCGCCGGTAATGACTGGCGCTTGAAGAATGTGGGTGTAGAAAATCTCACGATAGATTCTGAATATGATACTACCAATCCGAAGGATGAAAACCATGCCTGGGAGGGTGTATATATTAATAAGGTGAAAGATGGTTGGGTAAGAATGGTGAATTTCCGCCATCTGGCTGGTTCGGCTGTCGTAACCCAGCGTGATGCTTCCCGTATCACGGTAGAGGATTGCATTTCTCAGGCTCCTGTCTCAGAAATCGGTGGCTACCGTCGTCGCACCTTCCTCTGTATGGGCGAACAATGTCTGTTCCAGCGTTGCTATTCTGAACAGGGCATGCACGATTTTGTGGCTGGTCTCTGTGCAGCGGGTCCTAATGCCTTCGTACAATGCGATGGTTATGAATCGCTGGGTTATAGTGGTGCAGTGGGACCTTGGTGTACAGGATTGCTCTTCGATAATGTGAATATCGATGGCAACGACATCAAGTTCTGTAATCTTGGTCTCGAAGGTTACGGCATCGGATGGAATACAGCCAACAGCCTCGCTTACCAATGTACGGCTGCCGGAATCTTTGCCGACAGCATTCCTGATGGCAGCAACAACCATGTGTTTGCCTGTTGGGCGCAGTTTAACGGTTCAGGTGATTTCCAGCAATGTAACAATCATGCCAAACCATGGAGCCGCTTTGCCTCTCTTCTGGAGAAACGCCTGGGTAGGGATGTCTCTGCCCAATGCCGTGTGTTGGAGAGAGAACGCAACAATGTGAGCAACAATCCTACCTATGATGTGGCACAGAAGATGGTAGAGGAGGCGCGCAAACCTCGCATCACCATGCAGATGTGGATAGCAGACAGCGCCCGGTTCATGGCTTCAGTTTCTCCTGTCAAGGCTATGGATGTGGAAAAAATCAAGGAACGTTCTAAGAAAAAGGCGGATTTTGCCCATGCCGGGAAGCCTGTCTTCGCGATAAAGGAGGGTAAGATCATGGTGGCTGATACGCTGTTGAAGGGTGCAAGAATGAATACCCCTTGGTGGAACGGACGTGTACGTTACTCGGCTTTCCCTAAAATTGCCGATGCCGTGACCCGTTTTGTGCCGGGAATGGAGGGACAGGGCACTACCACCCGTGTGGATAGTGTGGTGGCTCATCTTCGTGATAAGCATGTAGTGCTCTTCAACCAGAACTACGGCTTGTGGTATGACCGCCGCCGTGATGACCACGAACGTGTGCGCCGCCGTGATGGAGATGTCTGGGCTCCGTTCTATGAACAGCCTTTTGCCAGAAGCGGACAGGGCACGGCTTGGGACGGACTGAGTAAGTATGACCTTACAAAGTTGAATCCGTGGTACATCAGCCGCATTAAGGAATTGGCAGAAAAGGGAGCCAAGAATGGTTTGCTGGTTATCAATCAGCACTATTTCCAGCATAATATCCTGGAGGCAGGTGCCCATTGGGTAGATTGTCCATGGCGCCCGGTCAACAATATCAATGGTACGGTGTTCCCTGAACCTGTTCCTTTTGCCGGTGATAAGCGTGTATGGATGGCTGAATACTTCTATAATATAGATAATCCGGTGATGTGCCAGCTGCATAAGCAGTATATCATGAAGATGCTGGATGCCTTTGCTGATGAGCCGAACGTGATTCAGTCGATTGGCGAGGAATATACGGGCCCTTATCATTTTACGAAGTTCTGGTTGCAGACCGTTGCCGAATGGGAGGCTAAGACGGGCAAGCATGTCTGGGTGGCTTTGTCGTGCAACAAGGATGTGCAGGATGCCATCCTCCAGGATCCGGAGTTGAAAAAGGTGGTTGACATCATTCATATTGAACAGTGGTATTATACCCAGAAGGGACTTTATGCTCCTGAAGGAGGCAAGAATCTGGCACCTCGCCAGTATCAGCGTCGCCTTCGTCCGGGCAAGGTTACTTATGATGATGTCTTCAAGAGTGTGAGCGAGTATCGTCAGGCTTATCCTGAGAAGGCTGTCATTTACAGTGGGGCTTCGGCACCCGAGAATGGCAAGGCGGTGATGGATGCCGGCGGCTCTTGCCCGAATGTGAAGTAATAAGTAGAATATCATAAAAGTAGAGAAGATGAAAATAATGATGATAACAGAATCTGTAAGAAATCTTTTATTGAATACCGACTTCCTGGAGTCGGTATTCGGTTCTCCTATCGTAGAACCGGATGCCAACTCTGGGAGGCCGGCATCTTCTCGAAAGTTTGAGAAAATGTATCTTCCTGCCGAAATAGAGCAGGCAAAATATGTTCTTCTTCATCTTGACGAGATTTCGGGCTTGTTGTCTGAAACAGACGTAGAAGAACTGAAAAATCGCATAAAAAGCCATTTGTACCCTTAAAATGGGAGGAAAAATACACTGAATACCAATTTTTCCCATTCATTTACCTGATTTTTCCTTAGAGTTTGCCGTATTTAGGCTACTTTTGCACCATCAACAAACAAAAGTACACCTAAGATGAAAACAAACTACAATAGCATCCGAGAAAGAGAGGAAGCAGCACAGACGTTGCTCGCTGCCTATCGCCAAGGCGACCAGAACGCTTTCATGTCTTTATATGATATGTACGCGGAAATGTTGCTCAATTATGGTCTGTGTATTACATCAGACAAAGAACTTGTAAAAGATTGTGTACAAGATGTGTTTATCAAACTCATCTCTAAAAGCCAGAATTTACAAGTTACTAAGGTAACCTCTTACCTGCTCATTTCTCTCCGCAACAGATTGCTGGATGAGTTTCGCCGCAAGAACTATATGACAGAAACTGCGGTGGAGGATATCCGTATCTCTACAACTGTAGAAGATGTGGAAAACTCTTATATCCTTGATGAAAGCTCGCTCAATAATGTTCGTAAGGTACAGATCCTGATGAATGAGCTGACACCACGTCAGCGTCAGGTGTTCACCTTATATTATATAGAGCAGCGCAAGTATGAGGACATCTGCGACATCATGCAGATGAACTATCATAGTGTACGCAATCTGGTACATCGTGGCATGTTGAAGTTGCGTGCAGCCGTAGCAGTATAAACTCTTCTGAAGGAGGAAGGAGTTTGAGAGATGTTATTGGTAGACCTGAAATAGAGATTTGCACTTTAGGTTAGTGATAATTTAAAATAGGTTTATTATAGTTATAAAAAAGGCAGGGGACTCCGTGAGGAATCCCCTGCTTGTTTTTTATGCCTTGCTGTTCTTCCTTTCAAGGCTTTCTTTTCTATCATTTCGGGACCTTTCATTTTCGTTTTACCCCAGCAAAGCTTCAGCTATCTTGATGTCGAATGGGGTAGTAATCTTGATGTTCTCACGGTTACCCTCTACCATTGCAACCTGGCAGCCGAGACTTTCTACCACCGAAGCATCATCGGTAAACTGTTCCTTGTATTCCTGGTTGAAAGCCTGCTTTGCCAGACCGATGTCGAAGGTCTGGGGAGTCTGCACCACGCGGTAATCGCTGCGCAGCACGTTCTTTCCACCTCCGTGCTGGTCAATATAGCGCAGGGTATCGGTTACGGCATATACAGGGATGGCTGCATATTCTTCGCGAGCTGTCTCGAAACATTCTTCAATCACTTCCTTTGAAACGAATGGGCGCACGCCGTCGTGAATGCCCACAATGCCATCTTCATCATCAGGAATGAGTGCCAGTCCGTTTTTGGATGACTGGAAACGGGTATCGCCACCATTGGCTATCTGGTGTTTGATATCAAAATGGTGCTCCTCGCAGAGCTGGTGCCAGTATGCCTGCTGACTCTCCGGCAGAACCAGGATGATGTTCAATGCAGGGTCGTATTCATGAAAACGCTCTATGGTGCGCATCAGGATAGGCTTGCCCGCTACCGGCAAGAACTGTTTGGGAATCTCACTTCCCATGCGGAGGCCCTTGCCTCCGGCTACTATGATTACGTAATCCACGATGTTACTAATTAATAGTTTATAATTTATAGTTTATAGGGCTTACTTGCTCTGCATGAGATGATCATACATCATGCCATCCTGTAGGGCAGCTACGGTTTCCTTGCTTACGAAATAGCTCAATATCTTATAGGCGTATGGGAGGGTTGCAGCAGGACCTTCGCCCGTAATCACGTTGCCGTCTTCCTGGAAGAGGGTGGCGGTATATTCGGTGTTCTCGCCGAAATACTGCTCGAAACCAGGATAACAGGTAGCCTTCTTTCCTTCGAGAATGCCTGTGCTTGCCAGAACCATTGGGGCTGCGCAGATGGCACCGATTCGCTTACCAGCCTTGTGCTGGGCGATGAGCGCCTGGCGTACACCTTCGTGCTCGTTGAGATTCGTACTTCCTGGCATTCCGCCCGGAATCATCAGCATGTCAGCATCTTCAAAGCTGGCAATATCCTCAAACTTCAGGTCAGCCTTGATGGTTACACCATGCGATGTTTCTACCCATTCTGTACCCGTTACACTTACAGTCTTGATGTCTACACCACCTCTGCGGAGGATGTCAACCGGAGCCAATCCTTCGATTTCCTCGAAGCCATTGGCAAGAAATTCATATACCTTAGCCATAATTTATTTATTTTTTGTCTTGTTATTCAAATAATATGATTACCTTTGCAAAAGTAAGAATAATTATTGAAATAACAAAATAAATGGCACAGCAACATTTAAAATTCGCAATATTTGGTAATGAATACCAGGCTAAGAAGTCGGCTTCGATAGAGAAAATCCTTCTTTATCTCGAAAAGAAGGAGGCTGAAGTTTATGTGGAGAATGCTTATTATGAGTTTCTTACCCGCGACCAGCATCTCAATGTGAAGGCGGCTGGGGTGTTCGAGGATTACAACTTTGATGTGGATTATGTCATCTCTATGGGTGGTGACGGTACTTTCCTGAAGGCGGCGAGCCGGGTGGGAGCCAAGGGTACACCTATCATCGGTGTGAATATGGGCCGGTTGGGCTTCCTTGCTGATGTGCTGCCTGGCGAGATTGAGTCGGCGCTGGACAGTCTTTATGCCGGTGAATGTCTGATAGAGGAGCATGCGGTGATTCAGGTGGAGGCAGAAGGTGGCATACTTGCCGGCAATCCGTTCGCCCTCAACGATATTGCCGTGCTGAAGCGTGATGATGCTTCGATGATTTCCATCCGTACGCAGGTAGATGGCGAATTCCTCGTCACTTATCAGGCTGATGGACTGATTGTTACCACGCCAACCGGTTCTACGGCATACAATCTTTCGAATGGCGGACCTATCATCATTCCGCAGAGTGGTAGCATCTGTCTTACTCCGGTGGCTCCTCACAGTCTGAACATCCGTCCTATCGTCATCAACGATACGGCTGTCATCACGCTCGATATCGAGAGTCGCAGCCACAACTATCTGGTAGCCATCGATGGTCGTAGTGAGCGTATGACGGAGGAAACCCGCCTTATCATCCGAAAGGCTCCTCATAGCATCAAGATTGTGAAGCAGCGCAACCAGCGTTATTTCTCTACCCTGAGAGAAAAACTGATGTGGGGGGCTGACCAGCGCGAAAGATAATTAGAATAAGAAAATAATTAAAATAAGAAAAGAGGTATATCCCGAAGACGAATCTTGGGTATACCTCTTTTTTCTTACCTAAAACAACTAACTAGTAACCTTGTATGTACTAAAACTACCTTTAAAACAAACCTAAACCTAAAAACATAAAATCTTAAAACTATTCTCTATTTTCGTATTCTTATCTGATAATCACTTTCTTTCCCTGATGGATGTAAATACCATTCTTTGCAGGCTTCTTACCCATTTTCATACCGCTAAGTGTATACCATGCATTGTCTGTTGTGGTATTGCTTATGGTTGGGGTTCCCGTGATGCCTGTTGGTGCCCAGATGGCGGTAACATCCTTGCAGGTGTATTTGCCATTACTCTGTGTAGTGGTAATCTCATAAAACTTGGTGCTGTTGATGGCTTTCAAGTCTTCGGTCTGCTTCTTGTTTTTCCCCTGATTGAAGATGATGTTTACGATAGCATCCTTGCTCTTGATCTTGAAGTCCATATAGTACCACTTCTTACCGTTCAGCGTCTTGGTTGCTGTGACAGCAGTACCTGGCCATTTTTCTGTGAGCTCTCCGCTTGTATTCCATGCGTAGAAATACATGGTTGAACCCCAGTTTGTTACCTGGTCAGCATTGGCATATACAGTGATGGTGTATGGCTCAAATGCCTTGACGGTATAATTGTAGGTACGGATACCTGTTACGGTTCCGTTGCTGAGCAAGCCAACCTTCAAGGTGCAGGTCTCATCTATGTTGATGGTGCTACCTGAAGCCACCTGCTTGCTTTTGGCTGTAGGGGCTGTGCCGTCAGTAGTGTATACCAGTTTGGCATTGCTGTTCTGACTCACAGCCGTAAGCTTAGCCTTGAATCCTGCCTCGTATTCGCCAGTAGGTATATTGCACCATGCGGTTTCTGCAGATTTAGAAAGATAATAACGGTAGTGGTATCCTTTGAGAATCTGTGTATAGTCGGCACCTGGAGTATATGCCTTGGTGTTGTTTCCTACAACCACGATGAGCTTAGCCTTGTCGCCGGTAGTTTCATTGGCGAAGCAATTGGTTTGCGCCATCTTGTTGGTATAATTGCTCATGTTGGTGATGCCTGCAAGTTTGCGGGCTTCAATCATGCTCTTGATTTCTTTTTTGTATGCTCTCCAGTGTGGCTGGAACACGCAAGGAGTTCCCGGCATGGCGAGCATATAGGCATTGGCTGCAAGCGTATCTCGCTTAAGAGGATCCAGCGGCTCATCTGCAGAACGGTATTGCATGTCGTGATTCTCTACGAATGTGATGGCATACTGACGGTATGTTGGGTCATGCATCAGATTATTATCGCTCTTCAGCTTCGACCAGTTTTGCGCTGAAACAATCTTATTGTCTTTTACGCCTACTGCGTCACGAACATTATAACGGAACTGGAAGTCGAAGGCTGCACTCTTCTTGTTAGTCTTGTTTATCCAGTTGATGATAGATGGGTTTCCGTCCCAATATTCACCTACCGAGTATTCTATACCTGTTGCATCATTGTAGTCAGCCACGTGGGTACCGCTGAAACCCTTTACCATGTCGTAGCGGAAACCGGTGTATCCCATATCCTCCTTCAGGAATTTCAGATATGCCTTGATAATCTTCTGTACGTTTGCACTATTGTGGTCTAGGTCACGGCAGCCATCCCAGTCTTGGCCCTCATCATTGTTATTGCTGAGGCTTACCCCCTCTTTGGTTGCCTGTTTAGCAGTAGCTCCACCATCATCATTCTTGCAGATGTCGGTAGGCTGCATCTTATATGTCACTCCATTGTATGTCTCTGTAGGGAAGGTGAACCAGCCGTCTGTATTGCGGTGGTTGACCACAACATCTGCTATTGCGCCTATGCCGTTGGCTTTGAACTTGGCAATCAGGCTTCTGAGTTCAGCCTCAGTTCCGAATGAGGAATTCTGGTTGAAATAATAATATGGCTTATAGCCCATTACCTGAGTAGTTTCGATGCATTTACCGCTTTGTGGAAGCCATACAAGGTCGATGAATCCTTTCATATCATCGGCTTGCTTCTCTAAAACAGTCCATTGGGAGTAGTCGTAAGAATCCCATGAGAATCCTTGCAGCATGACGCCACTGTAGTTGGCAGGCCAGCCTTGTGCCAGCATGTTCATGCTTGTCAGTAAGGCGATGAGTGTAAAGTATATCTTCTTCATAATTATCATTGTATTTTGTGATTATTATTTTATGTTTAATTGCAAGTTGTATTGTTATACGTTGGCAAAGTTACGATTTATTTCGTTAGCTTGTTCAAAAATTGATGCAAATCAAGCGAATAAATTGTGCAAACGTTTGCATTCCGGTGCGCTTTTCTTCTATTATATAATTAAGGTACTGAACTTTCGCAAGTTTTGTCCCACACGCCCTGAAAGGGCAGAAGCCCCTAGCCCAGGGCATCGCCCTGGGTAACTATGAACGCAAATCCGTCGCCCTGTAAGGGCAAAAGCTTTCAAAGAACCAAGCAATAAACAAAGCTTTTGCCCTTACAGGGCGTCTTACTGATTGCTATTATACCCAGGGCGATGCCCTGGGCTAGGAGCTTTTGGGCCTTCAGCCCGTACTTGAACCACATGCGAAAGTTCAGTTAAGGTATATGTAGCTTTAGGAGATAATTATTATTAAAAAACTGGAAAACATTTGGCGGTCTCGTTTTTTATTGCGTAATTTGCGTTGCGTAAAAAGCGCAATGAACGTTTGTATAATGAATGATAACAAGATATGGCAAGATTGAACAATCCTTTTGTGGTATATGGCTATAAGGGCGCAGAGTATTTCTGCGACCGCCAGAAAGAGACGGAGAAAATGATTTCTTCGCTGCATAATGAACGTAACATCACGTTGGTTGCCCCACGCCGTATGGGTAAGACGGGATTAATTCATCATGTATTCCATCAGATGGAGGAGCAATACGCGGAAGTGAAGTGTTTCTATCTCGACATCTTTGCCACCAAGAATCTGGAGCAGATGGTGCAACTGATGGCTTCTGAAATCATCGGAAAGCTGGATACTGTTTCCCAATCAGCCCTTCGGAAGGTACAGGAATTCTTCAGCTGTTGGCGTCCTACTCTGACGATAGATGAATTGACAGGCATTCCTTCTTTTTCTTTAGACTTGAAACCGAGTGAAGGGAAGGAGAGTTTGAAGCGAATCTTTGAGTATTTGAAGCAATCGGGAAAGCGATGCTACATTGCCATTGATGAGTTTCAGCAGATATTAAGTTATCCGGAGGATGGGGTTGAGGCGATGATCCGTTCTTATATCCAGTTCTTGCCGAATGTATATTTCGTGTTTTCGGGCAGTCAGCAGCACATGATGCAGGAGATGTTTCTGTCGGCAAACCGTCCTTTCTTCCAGAGTTCGCTGGTGTTGTCTTTGCCTTGCATCGGGGAGCTGGTGTATCGGGAGTTTGCCAATCGCCTGTTGGCATCTCAGCACAGGTCGATAGATGAATCTACCTTTTCTTATATTTATCAGCAGTCTGATCGTGTAACCTGGTATGTGCAGTCGATATTGCATGGCATCTACGAGCATGCTTCTTCCGAGATTACGAAGTCTCTGGTAGATGAGGTGATTCTGGAGCTGATTGAGGAGCAGGCGATGACTTATCAGAACTATTGTGCCTGGCTAACCGAGAACCAGCAGATGCTTTTGGGGGCGATAGCTCGTGAGCATTTGGTATCTTCGCCGTTGAGCCAGCAGTTTATCAGCACCCACCATCTTCCAGCTACGAGCAGCGTGAAAACGGCATTAAAGGCATTGGTAGATAAGCAGCTGGTAAGCAAGACTCCGACTGGCTATCTGGTTAGTGACCGCTTCTTTGCGAAATGGCTGGTGAGAGGAGGAATCATAGCCAACTGAGGAAATGAAAATTACGTCCCGATGCTTGGCTATGGTGAGATGGATGATAACAATGCCGCAACTTATACGATGCAAGGAGGCCTTTCTTGCGATTGCGTGACATTTGTCATGCGTTTATACGACACTTGTCGTACGGCCGGATGACAAATGTCGTATAATCACATGACATATATCAAAGTATAAATAAACCTAATATTTTACACCAAAAGATACAAGTTATCACATTATTATATATGCATCATCTTTCATAGAAGACAAAGAATGCGAATTCAACAAGCAAGTGCAAAAATCCATCCCATTGTCTGTTAAAGAATATGATCATAAAAATCTTGAAAACGTGCAGAAGGCTTAATACGATTTGCATAACGTAAAGGCATACAAAAAAGGCGGCTCCCGATATGTTCGAGAGCCGCCTGGTAATCTCTTCTTATTCCTTCATTTTCTGAATTTCCTCCAGTGGAAGTTCTGTGGCTGTTGATACTTGCTCATCAGAAAGGCCCATTGACAGAAGGCGGCGAGCTGTGGCTAGCTTTTCTTTTTCCATACCTTTCGCCATACCTATTTCCATCCCTTTCTTTTCATCAAACTTTCTGGTGGCATATATATCACGCATATTCTTGATGTCCTCGTCATAAAGCTCAAGTTCCTCGCGGGAGAGCTTGCGGAGGTCGCCTATCTCTGCCAACTTGCGGAAGACTGGATACTTCTCGCTGAATGGCATCTGTTCAAACATGTTCATATTCTTTCCTCCTTTTTATATTGTTTTATTCTTTGGATTCTCTTGTGGTTTCTATAGAAAATTTCAGCACTCCTAAATTTACCCCAAAAGTCAATCTGCGCATTTTTAATGGCAGCTTATCTGCGAAGACTTCGTTCATGGCAGCTTGTATCTTACCTTCTGTTGCTTTGTCTGGTAAAATACCATGCTCCTTTGCATCTTCATTCACCTTATCTATAGTTCTTGCCAATTTGCGAAGTTGAGTGAAAGTATCAATGATGGCAATGGTTGTACTGATGGCTAAATCACCTTTCAGAATTGTGGCAAGCATATAAAGTCCTTGTTCAGTAAATGCGTGAGGTGCAACAGTGGAATGCTTGAGGGTATTGAACCGGTGGAAATTTTCCACCAGTTTCTGTTTCTCGCTGCTATTCAGTTCAATAATATAACCAGGGGGAAACTTTTTGGGGTTATTTTTAACCGCTTTGTTTATATCTCTGGTTTCTACTCCATACAATTCCGCAACATCTCTGTCAAGGATAACTTGCGTATCCCTGATGACAATGATTTTACTTTCAGTTTTTACAATATCTTCTTGATGTCCCATAATTTCTTTTTTATAGCTTTTCTTCTGCAAAGATACGACTTTTCCTCGTAACTTCCAAGGTTTTAGGGAAAAATGTAGGGAGGGGGATAAAGAAAAATAGGCGGCTCCCGATATGTTCGAGAACCGCCTAGTAATCTCTTCTTATTCCTTCATTTTCTGAATTTCCTCCAGTGGGAGTTCGGTGGCTGTTGATACTTGCTCATCAGAAAGGCCCATTGACAGAAGGCGGCGAGCTGTGGCTAGCTTTTCTTGGCGAACATCAAATTTTCTGGTGGCATATATATCACGCATATTCTTGATGTCCTCGTCATACAGCTCTAGTTCCTCTCGGGAGAGCTTGCGGAGGTCGCCTATTTCTGCCAACTTGCGGAAGACTGGATACTTCTCGCTGAATGGCATCTGTTCAAACATGTTCATATTCTTCACTATATAAATCCAACAATCAAATATATCCATACACTCTGCCTCCGTGTGCTTGTCGAACAATGGCAGTTGGAGGTACACAATACGCATCCTGTCGGACACTCGCTGGCGTGTCTGCAAATCGGTAAGCACCAAATCGGTGCGAAACTCCTTTAATATCGGACTTTGCGATACAAAGTCCATGAAACATACCGTATAGACTGGAGCCAAGTGGTAGTCCCAGATTCCACGGATGCCTTGCTGCACAATGGCACGTGCCGTGTAATACAATGCCCTGTCGGCAAAGTATTCCTGTTCTTTCTTCTGCATCTCGACGATGACATGCTTGCCCTCGTTTGTGACGCAATAGACATCGAAGACCACACCACGGTCATCGGGGCGCAAGCCAAGCTTTTCGGTCTTGGCAAACGTCACGTCCTTGATTACCAACTCGTCTTCAAACAGTCCGTTGAGGAATGTTATCAGGCATTCTTTAGTGTCTTCGCTTCCAAATATCCTCTTGAAAGCCCAATCGACACGTGGGTCTATAAATCTTGCCATCTGCTTACGCTTTATAAGGTCGTGGACGCAATATTGCTATTCGTTGGCAAAGATACGACTTTTCCTCGTAACTTCCAAGATTTTAGGGAAAAATGTTGAGAGGGTGATAAAGAAATTAGCTCTATGTATTCAGCATAACACAGCCCAAAAGGCATCTCCACCTCTGTTCTGGATAATAGATCTTGTGCAAGACGTTATCATATTATCAAATAAGGTTACTATAGCTTTGCAGCCATCAACATATATCTTGAATGTTTGCTGTGACTAAATCCTCGTTTTCCTCATCTTTTATATTTGGATTGTCCTAAAAATCAAAGAAAATCATGTGATTTTAAAAAAAAGAACCATTAAGAGCTTATGATTTTCGATATTTTTTTGTATCTTTGCCCTCAAAAGCAACAATTTGCACAAATAAGTGCGGAAAAGTGTGTTAGTATCACGCAAAACTGCACTAAATAATGTAATTTATGAGAATCAGTAGAGACATAATCAGTACATTTAAGGAGTGGAAAGACGCTCCAATGAGAAAGCCTATTCTTTTGCAAGGAGCAAGACAAATAGGTAAGACATGGGCAATGGAAACTTTTGGCAAGGAGAGTTTTGAATACTGCGCTAAGTTTGATTTTGATAGGCAAGAAGAACTGAAGTCTGTATTTCAAAACACCAAAATGCCAGAAAGAATCATCAAGGAATTAGCGCTTTTTTGTGATGTACCCATCATTGCGGGAAAAACTTTGATAATCTTTGATGAAATCCAAGAATGCGAGGAAGCACTTAATTGTTTGAAGTATTTTTGTGAGGATGCGCCTGAGTATCATATCATGGCAGCAGGTTCTCTCTTGGGGGTTGCTGTCAAAAAGCGAAGGATGACAGTTCCTGTAGGTAAAGTAAGAGTTGTACGCATGTATCCTCTTTCTTTTAAGGAGTTTTTGCGTGCAAGCGATATCCATACCTATGAATATATTGAACAACTAACTGCCATAGAGAAACTTCCGGAGATTATCCTAAACAAATTAAAATTGGAGTATCGAAGATATTTAGTGTGTGGCGGTATGCCTGATGCTGCATGTGCAATGTTGGAAAATCAAGGTATGGAAAATGTTGATGCCATCTTGCAGGATATTTTGGATTTGTACGAACTTGATTTCGCCAAATATGCAGAGCCACGTGAAATACCACGAATTCATGCCATTTGGCATTCTTTACCATCTCAACTGGCAAAGGAAAATAGAAAGTTTGTTTATAAGGTAGTTAAGCCTGGGGCAAGAGCTAAAGACTATGAGGATGCTCTGCTTTGGTTGGAAGATGCAGGTATGATTTATCGTATCAACAACATAACAAGACCTCTCTTCCCTCTGTCTGCATACGAAGATTTGAGCGCATTCAAACTTTATGCTTGCGATAGTGGCCTCTTACGCCGTCTTGCCAAGTTGCCGAGTAGTATTATTGTTAGTCCAACGGCTAATTATACTGAGTTTAAAGGGGCAATGGCAGAAAATGCTATTTTACAATCTCTCATGCCTATACTTCGAAGGGAAGTCCCCTTTTATTGGTCACCTGACAGTAGGGCGGAGATTGAATTTGTTATACAATGGAACGATGAGATTATTCCGATAGAAGTAAAGGCGGAGAATTGTGTGAGTGGAAGAAGTTTGTCTGTCTATAAGGAAAAATATGCTCCTAAGCATCGTATCCGGTTCTCTTTCCTTAATCTACAATACAATTGTGGAATGTTGAGTTGTCCTTCACCGATGGCAGATTGGTTACCATCCTTGTTGGAGCGATGTTAAGTCTTACCATAACTTCCAAAGTTTTAGGGAAAAATGTAGGGATGGGGATAACGAAAAATAGGCGGCTCTCGGAATTACCTTGTTCGGACTTGGTGTAGATGCCAGCAACATTTCATTTGGTGCTATCTACAAGTTCTAATCTTAGGGTGCTCATTTACTCATAAGCAAAAATATCAGGGGCGCAGGCGATTCCTTTCATGGAAGCAGTTTGCGCCCCATTTTTTTGTTCAGCAAGCGAACACGCTTTTACTCTTCACTCTTCACCTTTCCTTCGCCCCCCCCTGTGTTTATCGGCATTCCGAGGGGTGAAGAGTTTACAGCGACTCTTCACCCACTCTTCACCACTCTTCACCGATTCCAAAGACCAACAGGCGTAAATTGCAGCGCAAAACCGCTAGGCATCCCTGAGGAGGGTGCGTCATAAGTCTGGATAACAGCTGGGTGCATAACAGTTGGCCACCGCATGCACATCACCTGTTGTGCATGCGCATATCTGCTGCTATGCAAGCGCACAACAGCTGTTGTGCGACCGAAGATACTGACTGTCTCAACAACATATCCTATCTCTTTCAACAACAAGAAGAGGGTGAATCATAAACTTATGATACATCCTCCGCTGAACCAGCCAGGGTGAAGAGTGGTGAAGAGTGGGTGAAGAGTGCCCAAGAACTCTTCACCCCTTGGAATGCCGATAAACACTTGGGATTCCGAAGGAAAGGTGAAGAGTGAAGAGTTTTTTCTTATTCCTTACTTACAACAATTATACAGGCATTTACGCTAGCTGTTCCAGTAGAACAGCCTACTGGCAACCGTACGGCTAGTTAGCTGTTCTTCATTCGCCTGTACACTATTTCCGGTTAACAGCAAACTTATTCCTCGGCAGAATACTCTTCCACAACTAGGCAATAAACGCTAAATCCTGATAAAATTATTTCTTGAGATATTTCAAAAAGTCATCAATACCTACTATTTCCACTTTTGGGAAAGGAATGTTTTCTAACTCTTTGAAATGTTTATCTTCTGTCAAGTACAATTTTCTCTTTTAGCATGATATTTTTGCCTTATGATAAGGAGTTCTTTCATGAAGTGTGCGGAAACTTTCTACTTTTCCCTCATTGAGTGTTCCGTCTGCCCAAAGTCTGTCAAGTTCTCCTTTTAGTTGTGCCCCCAAGTAATCAATTATAGTCTTCATATTCTTCCCTCCTTTTTATGTTGTTTTATTCTTTAGATTCTCTTGTGGTTTCTATAGAAAATTTCAGAACCCCTAAATTAACTCCAAAAGTCAATCTGCGCATTTTTAATGGCAGCTTATCTGCGAAGACTTCGTTCATGGCAGCTTGTATCTTACCTTCTGTTGCTTTGTCTGGTAAAATACCATGCTCCTTTGCATCTTCATTCACCTTATCTATAGTTCTTGCCAATTTGCGAAGTTGAGTGAAAGTATCAATGATGGCAATGGCGGTGGCTGTTGCCATTGGTGATTTTAATATTGTGGCAAGCATATAAAGTCCTTG
>ERZ1034976.515-NODE-515-length-36002-cov-11.586085_pt1 | contig 36002 bp, 39 predicted proteins | sample MGYA00520623_ERZ1034976 | MGnify/ENA primary metagenome ERZ1034976 (study PRJEB33766, sample SAMN09781774) | gut metagenome | biome: gut microbiome | host: Homo sapiens | place: Madagascar | study: EMG produced TPA metagenomics assembly of the PRJNA485056 data... | reverse complement strand
GCGCGCTTGAATGGGGTTCAAGAGGCCGTGAGTTCGATTCTCGCCACTCGGACCAGATGATTCCCAGTCGAACAACTGTTCGGCTGGGAATTTTTTTGTTTTTCGGAAGCAGACGCTTCGGAAAGATTAAAATAAATAAGCATTTCCGTGTCTGTGATCTCGATGCGATTTACAAAGGTATCAATGATCCTGCGGTTATAATCCTCGGTACGTTCATTAGGAGAGATAAGGAACTGCTCCAATAGGAAGAGGATGCGCTCACGATCCAGAACGGGTGGATGAACTTCTTTCAGGGATTCTAATTGATAGTTGAGGGTGCTTTCCTGCTGCTCCAAGTCAGCAAGGCGGGCGGACAGACGAGAGCTGGCAGTACCGTTTTCAATGGATTCAATGATATTGTTGATTTTTCGGCGCACATCAGCCAGGTTTTGCTCTAACATTGCACGCTCTGGATCGGGCTGGTTGACATCTGCCTGCTGTGCAGCGGCAATAGCGTCGGCCAGATCTTCAAGAGTGTCTGGACGAAGGATATTTTCACAGATGGAATTGACCACAAGATTCTCGGCAACATCTTTTGGGATGTTTTTCTTTTTGCAGGTACCGCCATCAGCTTTATTCCCGCAAGCATAGTAATAGTAAACATCGTTGCGGCAGTTGTGGCCGGAGATGCCCCGCATCAGACTGTGGCAGCAACCGCAGAAAAGCTTGCCAGAGAGCAAGTAATCAGCATGGGAACTATGTGGTGCACGGTGCTGTTTATTGAGCGTGAGCATTTTCTGCGCCCTCTTCCATAAATCATCGTCGATGATGGCGGGGATTGCCCCATCAATACGGACATCGTAGGCTTTGCAGATATAAACACCATGATAGGCTTCATTCTGGATGATGCGAGGAATGCTGCATTTGTTGAAAGAATTGCCCTTACTGGTACGGAGCCCGGCAGCGTTCAGCTGATCCACGATGGAAGCGCTGCTCTCTCCGGCCGCATAATGCTCAAAGATGAACCGGATAGTGGGGGCATTTTTCTCGTCAATGACAAAGCGTTTGTGTTCATCAGTGGTCAAGCCCAAAGGCCGGTTTGCGTTGATGGCTCGGCCTTTGAGGGCACTTTCTCGCATTCCGCGCTTCATCTTCTGGGCCAGCTCGGCAGAATAATACTCGGCCAGAGATTCCATCAGGCCTTCCAGAATGATGCCCTCTGGTCCTTCCACAGAGCTTTCGGCTGCATAAAGAATACGAACTCCGTTATCTCGCAGCTTCTTTTTGTAGACCGCACTATCATAGCGATTGCGGGCAAAACGGTCAGTTTTCCAGCAGATCACGAGATCGAACAGATGTTTGCTGCTATCTGCAATCATCTGCTGAAAAGCCAGCCTGGATTCAACACCACGGCCCGAAATGTGCCGGTCAATGTATTCATGCACGATTGTCAAGCCATGCTGCCGGGCGTAGGCTTCGCAGTCCCGGCGCTGGCCCTCGATGCTCTGCTCGGTCTGCTGGGAACCGCCGCTGTAACGGTAGTAGGCAACCAGACGGTTCCCGGGAGATACTTTCTTTTTTCTTGCCATGATTGCTCCTTGTGCGCTGAGCAGGATCATGGTACAATGAAATTGCTCAGCAGGCGTGTTTTCTTATCCTATGATTATTCTCCGACAGACAGATTCCCCATCTGGCCCCGGCGGCTCTATCGTACAGAGCTGCCGGGGATTCTTTTTTACTGTTAAGTCTTGACAATGAGGTAGAAAATAGTCTACAATGAAACTGTAACTAATATTTAGTTACAGAAAGAAGGTGGGCTGAATAGAATATGAGTAAAGTGGAGACACTGATAAGGAAGCTTTGCCAAAAGCCCACTCCGGCAGACTTTCGATATTCAGACCTCAAGAAAATAATGGCCTCATTTGGATATGTGGAATCCAATAAAGGCGCAACTTCTGGCTCTCGTGTTCGCTTTTACAACAAGGAAACCGGTGCATCGATGATGCTGCATAAACCGCATCCGGGTGATGAGATGGTAAAAGGAGCCGTTGAGAGCGTAGTAACGTTTTTAAGGGAGCATGATCACATATGAATAATGTATTGCGCTATAAAGGGTATTCGGCAAGGCCGGAATTTTCAGTTGATGACAAAGTTTTTTATGGCAAAATCCTTGGAATTGATGATCTTGTAGACTTCTATACAGCAGATGCCGGAAAACTGGAAGAAGAATTCCATGCGGCAGTAGATGATTATCTGGAATTTTGCGAAGAAGTTGGCAAGGCACCGCAGAAGGCATTCAGCGGAACATTCAATGTTCGTATTGCGCCGGAACTGCATAGAAGAGCCGCACAGAAAGCACAAGAGGAGAAAACCTCGCTGAATCAAATCGTGGAGAGTGCGTTGGCGGAGTATTTGGAACCGGATCACCAGAAAACAGCTGTGATGGTGCTGCCGCCAGAAGTTACAAAGCAATTTACGCAGCCGGTTCAGACGGTGAAAACGAGCGGGTTTGATGCGACGAGAACAGAAGCGTGGAATTATATGAACAAGAACGGGAGGGTGAAGGTATGCTGAAAGATCTTTTTGATGGAACATGCCGAATTGCACCACTCCACATGGAATGGAAAACATTAGAACTGTTGAATGATCCAACGGAAAAGGCTGAGCTCATTGTAGAAGATTCAGTTAGATGGGAAAGAGCGAGTGATTGCCTGCGCGTGATCTGTACCCGTAAGGCTGGTTTTTTGCCGGAATGCAGCTTTTCTGTTACTGTTTCTTATGTAGTAGAGCACATTCTTCAAAAAGTGGATACCTTGAACGATGTTTCAGATGAAGAAATTGATAAAGAGGTACATGAACACCTTGGCTTTTACATTCAAGAGAATCAGGGCCTTATGAGCCGTGTCTCACTGATTATTTCGCAAATGTCCTCTGCTTTTGGAGCTCCGCCGCTGGTTCTGCCGCCGAGTTATCAAATGAAATCTTAAGTCTTATACCCACCCCCACCGGCCCGCCCGGCGGGGGAATTGTTTTGCCCCGCTGGTGATGTAAACTTGCAGATAGAACAAACAAATGATACAATAAAGTCAGGTAAGTTCACGGATAGCGCTTACAATAGAAGCGGCATTCCAGCCAACTACTTTAGAAGCTTTTGCTCTGAGATCAACCGGAATATAACTGCTGCCCCAAGGCATAATAACAATAATAGGCTTTCCCATTCTGAGGGCTTCATCTACTTCATATTTCATCCAGTCGTGGTAGAGTGTGTACATACCGCCGATAACAAGGACAACTTGTGCTCTTTGAATTTTGGCAGTGATGGCTTGTGCGATTTCGTGATAGGATGCGTGAGGACTGGACAGCGCCAGCGGCTTTTCTTTTGGTGCAGAGTAGTTGTAATAAGAAAACCAAGGAGAAGCATCCAAGAGATTTACAAGTCGGTTATATTCATCGCCGTATCTCCATGCGTGGCTGATAAAAATGCGATAATCGTACAAAGCAGGCACCTTAAACATCCTTTCTTGTTTTGGAGGTTAATATGAAATTTCAAAAAAAACCGGTCATTATTGATGCGTACCAGACTGACAAAGATGTGTATATCGAGACGCTGGAGGGTGTGATGCATGCCTCACCGGGGGATTGGATCATTACCGGAGTCAACGGAGAAAAGTATCCCTGCAAACCGGACATTTTTGAAAAGACTTACGAAGCGGTTCCCGACTGAGTTTTGCTCTTATCTGTGACAGGCTTTGCATTGGAAGATTTCCATTTGCTGCCTTCAGAGGAAAGCAAATTTTCGATGTTGTGAACGAACAACTGCTCTTTTGTTTCATCCGTTCCGTAAGGAAAAGCATTCATCAAATAGAGGCTTTTTTCGTGCTTCAAGGCCTCACAAGCGGCACGATATTCGATCCAGTTTTCATGGTAGCGATAAAGACGCTCGATTCCCTCGATGATGGCGATTGCAGCACCTAGCACACCTACCATGAAAGCAACTTGGGAACATCCAACAGTATAACTGGAAAGCAGCGGAATCGCTGCGGCAATAACAAGCTCGGTCAGTTGCAAGCACTTATAGCGCTTTTGTGCATTCTGAGATTTTTTATCGTACCAGTTGATCTGATCATTCAGACGGTTTGTGATATAACTGTTAATGTCACCTGGCTCAATTTCCGGAGGCGTATAATCCGGTACTTTTTGTTTGCTCGTAAACATATTTTATAGCCTCTTTTCTAACCCTGACAAGTTTTTGTCAGGGTTATTTTTTATGCTTCATTTCTATCCACGCCCACCGGCTGAGCCCGGCGGGGGGATTGTTTTGCCCCGCTGGTGTTACAGCACCGGTGGGGTTATTTTTTATCAGCATTTGCGACAAAGTCGTCGATAAAACCCGTCAGGTGGAATTCGTTGACCAGTCCGGCAAGGTCACGGCGGTCTCTGCTCCAGTTATAAGGGGAGAGATAGCCATGCGACAGGCCGTAGCTGCCGAGACCGAGAAGCAACTGCAGAAGCCGGATACCTTGATCCGAAAGATTGACGGGCGGTTTGGAAAAAACAAGGCTGTAAAAACGCTGTGTTGCGGATTTGTAAAGGACCTCCCAGGTGTCCTTATAGGGATCATTACCGCACCGATCAAGAAGAAGGGACTTTTGACACAACCCCGAAACGACATCGTTCCGGAGCAGGACACCGTAGTCTGAAGCCGGGTCAAAAGACTGAACGGTCGAACAAATCTCCTGAAAGGCAATCCGGACCTGAATGCCGTAAACCTTCCGCCCCGTCCAGTCGGCGGCAAACAGAAAAAGAATGATACCGGGATACAGAAGGGCTGCAAACAAACCGTTTCCGGAGTCCGGGTCATAAACGGAAAAAAGGAAAAGCCAGAGGATGATCCAGACGCTCCCGGCCATAATGCGAAGAAGAGAAAGAAAGTGCTTCGTCTTTTGCGATTCCCGTACTTTGGATGGATCCATTACATTCACCTCGTTGGAATTTGATTCCAGCATAGAGGACTAAAAGTTTCCTGACCAGTGGCAAAATAACCAAAAATAAGGCGTAAAAATTGTTTTGTTGCTTCCGCAACATAAAAAGGCTCTTGTGCAGCACTGCACAGGAGCCTTTTTGCTTAGCGGTGTCGCAGAGCGTGACGGAAAAATACTACTGATTCATTGCCTTCTTGCGGATAGAGATATTTGAATCAATTCGATTTTCCTCCAGCTTCTCTGCCTTTTCGACATTCGCGGTTAGATTGGCCACAAAGCGTTCCACAGCCCGTTTATCAGAATCAGACAGTTCCAAATAGGTTTCCAGAAGCTGGCGGCCATACAGTCCGAGATCATATTTGTCGGAAAGCTGTTCAATCAAATCCATATTCTTCTGACTGAACATAGAGCCAGTGCCATACCGCAGCCATTCTTCATTGACATCAAATTCACGACAGATTAAAAGAACGATGTTGTCAGCCATTGCATTAACACCGCTCTCATAACGGGAAATAGCGGAACCAGTTAAAGAGAGTTTGGCACCAAAGTCTACCTGATTTAGCTTCAATGCTTTACGAAGCTGTTTAAGTCGTTCATTCATGGGTGTTCACCTCCTTGCAAATATAGTACGCCAAAATCTTACCGTTGTCAAGAAAAATGCTTGACAATATTGCCAATGGAAACTATAATAATACCAACGGAAAGATTTTACTTGCCGTTAGGAGGTGTAGCAAGATGATGCAATCAACCGAAACCACCCGGATGGTAGAACTGCTGACGACAGCAACAAAGTTGCCGGAACCAATGCAGGCGCTGGCGCTGGGTTACGCAAAGGGACTGGCGGATGCCGAAAAGCTTCGTGCTCAGCCCACCGACCCGAAAAAGAGCGCATGAAAAAGCCCCGGCGGGGAGCCGGGGGCGGAAAGGGGGTGAAGAGGTGGCAGACAACAAAAAGCCCTGCGCTCCGGTGGAAGCGGAGAGCAGGGAATACGATGTGACATTTCGGGAAATAGACCCGCTGTGTGCCGCACTGGACGAACTTTGCATGGCGTTGAATTGCTGGTATGCTGCAATGAACAGCCCGTGGCAGCGGGAAGATCAAACATACCGCAAGATGTTGGCAAAGAAAACCAAGACAGCATTGAAGCGGATTATTCAGAACGAGGGTGAATCGGCTGATGAAGTGTCTGACAAGAGGTGCTGTAAATCGATTGAGGATCCCGATAGAAGTTGATTTCTCCATCAATGAACATTTCTCGGATGGCTTTCAGACACCAGTTACAAGTAGGGCAATCGTGGTAACCGCCACAACCGCCCGGATAACTAAAGAAAGGCTCAGGGGAATCCGGTGATTGAAGAATAACAATGGAAGCGTGATAAGGTTCCTGCTCGTAAGAAAAGCACTGGGGACAGCCGATGCGAAAATCAATTCGATAGGACATTGTATTCACCTCCTTTCTGCTTGAAAGCTTAACATGATTCTGCTGAGAGCACAAGGAATGGTGAACAAGAGTACATGAAAAAGCCCAGGCTGGGAGCCGGGGGAAATGGAGAAATTATGAAGTACGAAGAAATTATGGCGTGCATCCAGGATATCAACGGCCCTTGGAGCAATGCCGCCTGTATGGGCTACTGCCTGATCGCAATGCGCCGGGCGGGGCTGAGGCCTACAGTACAGCGCCGGGTGCTGCGGGTGCTGGAAGGGGTGTTCGACGATGTGAGTGTGGAGAAGGCCGAGAAGACCGGATATGCCAATAAGGAGGAGTAAGGAGTGGACCGTTATATGATCGTGATCCCGGCGAAGAACCGGGCATTCAACATGAAGTGTGATGATGGTGACAGCATGAAGCTGGAGACCCTGCAGAAGCTGGTGGGCGGGCCGATCGAGCCGGTGCCCGCCTTGCTGAGCGCCGAGTGGGCGCGGGAGAAGGACGTGGACGGCATTCTGCTGCTGGTGAACGAGGAAGGGCTGATGAAGGAGCGCCCCCTGACGAACCAGCGCGCCAGTGAGATGACGGCGGCAGAGCTGGTGGGCCCGGCAGTCGTGGCCGCAAAGCGCGGCGATGAGCTGATCGGCTTTGCAAAGTCTGTGGTGGAGACCATCTGCGCCGAGTGGCTGTGAGGTGCTGCCATGGGCCGAAAGCAGAAACTGCCCTTTGAGCACTGGCAAATTATTGAATTGCTGCACATCACACAGGATTTTTACTCAAAACCGGAGAATGAGGCTGCATTTCAGGAATGGAAGGCGGCCAGAGATGCGAGAAAAGCAAAAAGGCCCGCCGGTGCTGGAACACCGACGAGCCAACCAGGGTGATGGTTTGACAACACATCACCAGAAGTTTAACACAGAGTTGGAGGATTTGCAAATGAAAAAGAAGATCACGGGCAATGTGCTGAGCGCCGGTGCCATTGTACTGGGACTGGCTGCAGCAGGCTGCGGCGGGGCCATTGAGAACGCAGCCAACGGCTGGGCAATGCTGGGCTACACGCTGCTGGCCATCCTGCTGGGGTGTGCAGCCCTGGCACTGGCCGGGCTGGGCCTGGTGGCAGAGCAGCGGAAGGAGCCGCAGAAGATCCACAAGGTGCCGGAGAACACGGTGAAGAAAGCCGTCTGTGGCAGAAAGGCGGGGTAAGGATGGTACGGATTGAAATTAAAAAGACAGTCAAGGGTCAGATGATGCTGGCGGTGGAAGCTGAGCATGAGAGCCTGGACGAAGTTCTGACATGTGCTGCCCGGTGCTTTGTGGGTGTTGCACGGAAGCTTTTAGGCCCCATTTCTACTGACCCGTTATTTGCCGACGAGGCGGCGAAACTTATTAAGGATTTGCTGACGGACACGGAAGGCTTTAAGGTAACGGAAGGGTACGAGGGCAAAGAAGCAAAATTTATTGCCGCGCTGAACGGTATGAATGCGGGGGAACAGAAATGACGCTGGAAGATTACAAGAACATCCTGCGGACGGGAACGCCCAGCGACCGGGCGCGGGCCATTGCCGAGGCCGGGAATGACAGGAGCCTGACTGACGAGGAATTCCACGAGCTGACGGCCATGATCAAGGGCGTTGTGCGGCCCGGGCGGCGGAAGATGACCCCGGACGAGGCAAAGCTCTGGGCCGAGGTGAGCCGGATCAACACCCGGTTGAAGGACGAGATGGTGAACGCGGGCTTTGCGGTGCGGGCCCTGCCCGGCGACCTGCAGGAGGATGCGATCAACGTTCTTTCCCGCACGGTGAGCGGGATGCTGGGCGACCTGACCGCCATGATGGCCGAGACAGGGGAACCCTGATGGATAAGACCCAGTGTGTACATGTGTTTGAGATCACCCGGAGCCGGTGCCTGAGCTGTGCAGGCCGGAACCGGGCGTGCGGGGAATATGAAGAACGGAGAAATTACCATGAAAACAAAAATGAGCCTTTCGGCGGAGATGGACCTGACCCAGGACAGCGTGGTGCAGCTGACCTGCTGGTGCGGGCAGATCGCCTTACATGAGCTGTGGGGGCTGGGCCGCACCCGGCTTGACCGGATCACCAGACGGAAGGAGCTGCTGGGCAGCCAGAGCCTGGCTGTGGTGATGCAGCCGGACAAGAACGGGATGCCCCAGACGGAGAAGGCCCGGCGGCTGCGGGCGGAGGCGATCCCCAAGGGCGTGCCGACGGAATTCCGGGTGCCTGCGTTGCGGACACCCCGCAACCGGCGGGAGCAGCAGCTGAAAATGGTGGGCGACCGGGCAGCGACCATGACCTGGCAGTTGATGGCGCTGGCCTGTGTGCAGGAGCTTGGGTTTGGAGCAGACCGGCTGAACCGGTTGTATGCAGAGATGCGCCACAACTACGAGCAGCTGAATGAGTGGGGCAAGACGGACGGGCTGGACGTGGCCATGGAAAAGCTGCGGCGCTGCGCCTGCGATGCCTTGCAGACTGAGGACATCGTGGTGGAGAACGTGGACGATGAAAAGACAGTGCAGACCCTGAGCCGAAGCTATAAGGAGCAGGAAACGGAGTTTCTGAAGCGGGCTGTGATGATGGCAGCGGGCCGCAATGCCTGCCGCCAGAGCCTGAATGTGCTGAACGAAGAGAGTGTCCGGCAGAAATGTGCGGATGCCATGGCAGCGGCCATGGCTCCGGCGGGAAGGAGAAGATTATAAGATGCAGAGTGGATGCAGATGGGTATACACCCTGATGGACTGGGACACCGGCGAGGTGGTGGCCAAGGGCACCAGCGTGGAGCTGGTGGAGCAGGGATATTTTCCCGATGTGAACAAGCTGAGCAGCGTTTGGAATAATCTGGAAAAGTGCAAAAACCCCAGCCCGAAGAACTACCGATGGAAAATGGAGCGGAAGAGCACAAAGGACGACCGGGTGGAGAGGGCCCGGGCAGAAGGCCTGAGTGCGGACGAGCGAGCCGAGACCCGGATGGTGCGGGTGTACAGCTGCTACGGTGCGGACGGCACCATGATGGGCAAGGGCACGGCGGCAGAGCTGAAGGACAAGGGATTGTTTGGCAGCGAGGGCACGGTGCACGAGTGCTACCGCAAGCGGGGCGGCGTGTACAAGCCCGGCGGCGTTACGCGGATGGAGATGGAGCTGTGCCAGAAACGGATCCGGCACCCCATGAAGCTGCCGGATCAGCCGGCAAAGGTGAAGCGCAAGCCCATTGGCGGCGTGATCGACCCCAGCGCCCTGGCCTATGACGTGCATGATCTGATGATCTACAACGAGAAGGCCCGGAAGATCGGAAAGCCGGAGCTGACCTACGGCTACTGGGCGGAAAAAGGAAAACCGGCAACACCGTAATTTATTATGAAGAGCAACGGATACGATGGACCTGACACGTCCACCGTATCCGTTACGTTTCATAATACCTTTATAAAGAAAGAGGGGGAAGGGCCCTCTTTGGGGAGCTAGTATACCCGTTATTTCTGTGACGGTGGGGTCACGGGAAAGAGAATATCAGCAGAAAGTGAAAGCCAGCAGGAGGGCACCGGGATGCGCTGTAACTACATCCGAGAGAAAAAATACCAGTGCGGGGATGACTACATGGCAGTGGGAGTATTCTCCATCATCCCCCAGGAACACCGGGGCCGGGGAAAGAAGCGGAAGGAATCCAGCGAGGGGCAGAAGGCGAAGAACAAAATGGATTCCCTGCGCAAGCGCCAGAGAAAGGCGCTGACCAATTTCAGTCCGGCGGGAATGTTCCTGACCGGTACATACGAGGATCCATTTCTGCCGGAGGACATTCTGGCCTGCCGGAGAGACGTGGAGAACTACAAGCGGCGGGTGATGGCGGCCACCTGCAAGCGGTTCGGGGCAAGGCGGGAGGACATCCGCCTGATGCTGGTGGCGGTGCGCAAGGGAGAAGCAGGACGGCTGCACATGCACGGTTTTGCGGAATGCCCGGGCCTGACCGCGGCCCAGCGCCGGGAGTGGCGGGAGATGCTGGAGGATCTGTGGCGGCGGCGTATCCCCGGCTCCAACGAGTTTGAGCCGCTGGGAACCATGAACGTGGATCGGATCGACATGAAAAAGCTGCTGGGCAAGAGCGGGCAGGGCGAATACGGCACGGTGGGCTACCTCTACGGCCACAAGGAGCGGCTGTGGGTGGAAACAGCCAACCTGCGCCCGGCCATTGAGCAGGCCCCCAACGATGGCAGATGGAGCCGGAAACAGCTGCGGGCCGCCTGCGGGGAAAAGCAGAACGATGCCCAGTGGTGGGAGCAGCGGTTTCCCGGCTGGAAGATGGAAAAGTGCATCGTGCTGGAGCCCGGCGGGCTGCATGAGAGCCCGAAGCGGGAAGGAACCGGCTGGGAACGGCTGGAACCGCAATGCTATGTGATCCTGCGGAGAAAAGCAGCTGCGAAAGTTCGGGCCCCGCTTGCGGGGTCCATACGCAGTCGGAGCGAGTGAAGCCGGATGCTTGTGCCCGCGCAGCGGGCGTTCCCCGCAGGGGAAACTATCCGGCTGAGTGAGTGCAGACGGACGTGGAAGCTGTACGATGGAAACGCACTGCGCGGAGGCAGGGGACAGAGCCTTGCGAAACCTCGCACCTGACAGATAAAAAACCGGTATTTTGCGCGTTATACCCATGTGAAAAGAAGGTGGGGCGGTGACAAAAGAGCAGAAGAAAGCGACCCGGCAGGCTCTGCGCCGATATGGCGAGGGGTCTGTTTGTGCTGCCTGGGCGCAGGTGATCGGGGCGGTGCTGGCCTGGTACGACCGCAATGACCCGGTATGCGCCCAGCTGCTGCGGCTGCGCTACCTGCAAGGTCTGCCCGAGGAAAAGGTGATCGCCCGGCTGTATGTGGGGCGAACGACCTACTACACCAAAGAGCTGGAAGCCCTGAGCACCGTGGCAGTGTGTGCAGCGGATGCAGGGCTGCTGCCCGGCGGGCAAATGTCCGGGGTATTTTGAGCGGGCGAGACGTGATAGGCTATTTGCAAAGGCAGGTGAGAGAGCATGGCGAAGAAGCGGGCGTACTGCAAGAACACGGTGGCCGGGAAGCAGCGGGGAAAGAAATACCCGGCGGCGTTCCGAGCCGAGGTGGTGATGGCCATGCTGGGCTCCAACTCCATCTGCGCTGTGGCGAAGAAGTACGGCGTGCCGGAGAGCACCATCCGGAGCTGGATGAGCGAGGAGGCAAGCCGCAGTGATGCCTTTGCCAAAGAGCGGCAGGCGGCGGCGCGGGAGATCGCCATCCGGGCAAGCCTGGGGGTGCGGGCACAGGTGACCTTTTTGCAGGGCCGGGCCGCTGAGAGCCAGCGGGCGGCGCAGATCACGGAGAGGCTGCACCGGCGTTTGGACGAGGACACCCGGGCCCGGGACTTTGCCGTGGGCACCCTGCTGAAGGACGACCCGGAGGAGCTGGCGGATGCCACCGAGACCGGGCTTGTGGTGTATGCAAGCCCGGGCAGCTACGACAGGCAGCTGGATGACACGGAACGCAGGCGGCTGAACGCCGAACTGGAACGGTACGAGGGCCGGGTGATGAGCGACAAGAACGCGGCCGGTGTGGCCAAGGTGCTGATGGAAGTGGCCGAAAAGGCTGCTGCCATGGCCCCGGCGGAGAACACCGACAGCGAGAGCGGCCCGCCGATGGTGGAAATCGCGGCAGCCGGAGACGCGGACGGCCAGCAGGAGGTGGAAGTGGATGGCGGCACAGAGGATGCGTGACGGTAGACCGGTGATCTGGTCGCCGCAACCTGCCCAGGCGCGGTTCATGCAGCGCACCGAGAACGAAGTGCTGTATGGCGGGGCCGCAGGCGGCGGAAAGAGCGACGCGCTGGTGATCGAGGCCCTGCGGCAGGTGGAGATCCCACACTACCGGGGGCTCATCATCCGAAAGACGTTTCCCCAGCTGCGGGAGCTCATTGACAAGACCATGCGGTATTACAAGCCGGTATTCCCAAAAGCCCGGTACAACAGCAGCACACACTGCTGGACCTTCCCCAGCGGGGCAAAGATCTATTTTGGCAGCCTGAACCACGCTCAGGACAAGTACAACTATCAGGGCCAGGCATACGACTTTATCGGCTTTGACGAGCTGACCCATTTCACCTGGGAAGAGTACAGCTACCTGCTGAGCCGAAACCGACCCAACGGCCCCGATACCCGGGTCTACACCCGGGCCACGGCCAACCCCGGCGGCATCGGCCACGGATGGGTGAAGGCAAGGTTCGTCAGCCCGGCCCCGCCCGGCACTCGGATGGTGCAGATGGTAAAGGCCAGGGCCCCGGACGGACGGGAGATCGTGCAGCGGCGGACCCGCATCTTTATCCCCAGCACCGTGTTTGACAACGCGGCCCTGTTGGAAAATGACCCGGGATACCTGGGCACGCTGGCTGCGCTGCCGGAAGCGGAGAAGAAAGCCCTGCTCTACGGCGACTGGGACAGCTTTACCGGGCAGGTGTTCACCGAGTGGAAGAACGACCCGGCCCACTACGACGACCAGCGGTGGACACATGTGATCCGCCCGTTCCGCATCCCGGGACACTGGAAGATCTGGCGGGGGTACGATTTCGGTTACTCGAAGCCCTTTTCCGTGGGATGGTATGCGGCGGACGAAGAGGGCAGGCTTTACCGCATCCGGGAGCTGTACGGCTGCACCGGGACCCCCAACGAGGGCATCAAAGCAGACCCTGTGAAGCAGGCAAGGATGATCCGGGAAGCCGAAGAGAACGACCCCATGCTCCGGGGCCGCACCATTCTGGGCGTGGCCGACCCGGCCATCTTCAACGAGAGCCAGGGCGAGAGCATTGCCATGATGCAGGAGAAGAGCCCGAACTTTCTGCACTGGGCTCCCGGCGACCACACCCGGCTGGCGGGCAAGATGCAGTTCCACTACCGGCTGGCGTTCCAGGCGGACGGGCGGCCCATGCTGCAGGTGTTCAACACCTGCAAGCACTTTATCCGCACCATCCCGAACCTGGTATACAGCGAGAGCAACGTGGAGGACATTGACACCGACCAGGAGGATCACATCTACGACGAGTGCCGGTATGTGCTGATGGAGAATCCCCTCAGCCCGCCCCGGACAGAGCCGGTGCAGCCAATGCCGGATGACCCGCTGGAGCTGGGGAAGAAAGCGAGGTTTTTTAGAGTATGACCGACGTGATCGGCACAGAGCAGGTGGCGAAGGCCACGGCGCTGTTACAGAGATACAAGACCGGCAAGGCGGCGATGGACAAGCGGATCGTGGACAACGAGCTGTGGTTCCGGATGCAGCACTGGGCCAACTACAAAAACGAGATGATGGAGGGCAAGCCCAAACCTTCCAGCGGGTGGCTGTTCAACAGCATTGCCAACAAGCACGCGGATGCCATGGACAACTACCCGGAACCCAACGTGCTGCCCCGGGCAGCGGACGACGAACAGACCGCCAAGGTGCTTTCCAAGATCCTGCCGGTGCTGCTGGAACAGGCAGAATACGAGCAGGTGTACAGCGACACCTGGTGGCGCAAGCTCAAGCAGGGCACCGGCGTGAAGGGCATCTTCTGGGACCCGGAGTTAAGGAACGGCGTGGGAGATATCTCCATCAAGAGCATGGATCTGCTGATGATGTACTGGGAGCCCGGCGTGATGGACATCCAGGACAGCCCCAACCTGTTCAGCCTGGCGGTGGCCGACAACGAACAGCTGAAGGCCCAGTACCCCCAGCTGGAAGGCCACACCGGCAGCACGCTGGAAGTGGCAAAGTACATCCACGACCAGAGCATTGACACCTCGGACAAGAGCGTGGTGGTGGACTGGTACTACAAAAAGGCCCGGGAGGACGGCCCGCCTCTGCTGCACTACTGCAAGTTCTGCAACGGTGTGGTGCTCTACGCCAGCGAGAACGACCCGGCCCTTGCTGACCGGGGATTCTACGACCACGGCAAGTACCCCTTTGTGTTCGACACCCTGTTCGTGGAAGAGGACAGCCCGGCGGGCTTTGGGTACATCGACGTGATGAAGGACACCCAGACCGCCATTGACGAGATGAACGCAGCCATGGACGAGAACGTGAAGCTTTCGGCCAAGGCGCGGTACATCATCCAGGACGGGGCGGGCATCAACGAGAAGGAGCTGGCCGATTTCGGCAAGGACATCGTCCACGCGGCGGGGCGGGTGACGGACGAGACCCTCCGGCCCTTACAGACAGCGGGGCTGGCGGGCAACCTGATCACCTACCGGGACGCGAGAGTGGCGGAGCTGAAGGAGATCAGCGGCAACCGGGATGTTTCCCAGGGCGGCACCACCAGCGGCCTGACTGCGGCTTCTGCCATTGCGGCGCTGCAGGAGGCTGGCTCGAAGCTCTCCCGGGATATGCTGAAAAGCGCTTACCGGGCCTTTGCAAAGGAGTGCTATTTCATCATCGACCTGATGCGGCAGTTCTACGACGAGAGCCGGGTCTACCGCATTACCGGCGACAGCGGCCAGCCGGAGTATGTGCAGTTCTCCGGGGCAATGCTGCAGCCCCAGCCGGTTGACATGATCGGCGGGGTGGAGCTGGGCAGCCACGAGCCGGTGTTCGACATCACGGTATCGGCTGCCAAGAAGAGCACCTTCAGCCGCCTTTCCCAGAACGAGACGGCAAAGGAGTGCTACCAGATGGGGCTGTTTGCCCCGGCCAACGCTGACGCGGCGCTGGCGGTGCTGGATATGATGGACTTTGAGGGCATCGAAAAGGTGCGGGAACGGGTGCAGCAGAACGGTACCCTGTACACCCAGCTGCAGCAGGCCATGGAGCAGCTGCAGAAGCTGAGCGCCATCATTGACCAGCAGAACGGCACCAACATGAGCGCCATGGCCGGGGCCGCTGCACAGGCGGCAGGAACCACGGGAGGCAGAAGCGGCGGACAGACCACCGCAAAGACGGCGACCAACGGCCTGGGGGCTGTGGTGGGTGGCGGAGGCAACAGCCTGGCCACCCAGGCGGCAAAGCGGGCCATGAACGTGAATAATCCGAATAAGTGACCCTCTCAGCGCGCAATGCACCTGCGGTGCAGTTGCTTGCAGCCGCAACCCGAGAGCCCTGCTTAGAGGAAATTTTGGAAGGAGCGATAGAATGATCCAGATCACTTACAACGAGATGGGAGACATGATGTTCCTGCGGGCCGAGGGGCACGCGGATTTTGCACCCAAGGGGCAGGACATTGTATGTGCTGCCGTGAGCGCGCTGATGCAGACGCTGGCCTACAGTCTGGACAGCGGGACCGTGACCTGCGCCGATGACCGGAACCTGATGGTGGTACAGGCAAAGCAGGGCGCTGACAGCCTGGCAAAATTTGAGCTGGTGACAGACGGTCTGATCCTGCTGGCGGATGCCTACCCGGAGCATGTGCGGTACATCAACCTGCACGCAGGCAAGGCGGATGCCATTGATCTGCAGATGTTTGCAGACGGTGGTGCTGCGGGCGGGGACGGAACCTCTCAGTCGACTGGTGGCGACAGCTCCCCTAGTATGGGAGCCAAGACGACGGGTGCGAACGGGGAAGGCAATGCCATTGAGCTGCCCGCTCTGCGGCCGGCAGAAGAGCGGCTGGCCCGTCGGAGCGGGGTGCTGAAGCGGAGCAGCCGGGAAGAGGGCTCACCCTCTCAGTCGGCGAAGAGCGCCGCCAGCTCCCCCGAGGGGGGAGCCCTTGGCAGTGAGGAAAAGTCTGAGCTGGACGAGGAAGCGGCAGAGAACCAGAACGAAGCCGAGGGCAAGGACGGCGAGGAGAAGGGCGAAGGCAAGACCAAGAGCCCGGAGGAGCGGCGGAAAGCCTTTGGTGAGCTGCTGCGCGGAGAGTATGCCGACCTGACCGAGGAGCTGATGCAGAACGCCGTGACCGAAGCGACCCGGCGGCTGGAAGCAAGCCCGGCCATGAAGGGTCTGATGCAGGCGCTGCAGGAAAAGTACGGCACGGATGCATCAGACCTGGTGGCCCTGACCGAGGCTGTGCGGAACGGCGCGGTGAAGGACGATGCCTACTACGAGAAGCTGGCCATGGAGAAGGGCGTTTCCACCAGGACGGCCCGGGAGCTGGACAAGCTGGAAAGCCAGAACAAGCAGCTGACCGAACAGCAGCAGATGATCCGGCAGATGGAACGCCAGCGTGCCCAGCAGGCCCGCATTGCGGAGCTGCAGGCCGGATGGGACCGGGAAGCGGAGCAGCTGAAAGCCCAGTATCCCGACTTCAACATGGCTGAGGTGCTGGCGAACCCGGAGGTAGAGAAGATGATGCGGTCGGGCGTTTCTATGACAAACGCCTACCGCAGCGCCTACTTTGATCACATCCTGAAACAGCAGCAGGCCGCCACGGCCCAGCAGGTGGAGCAGGGTGTGGTGAACCGGATGCAGCAGCGCAATGCCCGGCCCGGCGAGAACGGAACCCGCCCCGGCAGTGCGGTGCAGACCAAGATCGACGTATCCCACATGAGCCGCAAGGAAATGGAAGAGATGGAGAAGCGGGCCATGCGGGGTGAAGTTATTACACTGTAAACCTCTCACCGGCACTGTCTGCCTACGGCGGCGCAGATGCCGGAGCTCCCCTACTAGGGGAGCCGTGAGTAGAGGAAAATAAATTTTAGGAGGAAGCTATGAACAACAGAACCAAGAACCTGAAGCTGGATCTGCAGATGTTTGCAACGGCCAGCACCCAGAACCAGAACGCCACCAGCGCATCCGGCATGAGTGCCGAGATGAAAACCTTTTACGAGAAGCGCCTGATCGACCAGGCAGAGCCTGCCCTGGTGCATGACCAGTTCGGCGACCCGTATCCCATTCCGGCCAACGGCGGCAAGAACATCGAGTTCCGCAAGTATGACAGCCTGCCCAAGGCCACCACTCCGCTGACCGAGGGTGTGACCCCGGACGGCCAGACCATGAACGTTTCCACCGTTACCGCTGAAGTCAAGCAGTACGGCGGCTGGGTACCCATTACCGACACGCTGCAGCTGACTGCAATTGACAACAACATCGTGCAGGCAACCAAGATCATTGCCAGCCAGGCGGGCCGCACCCTGGACACCATCGTGCGTGATGTGCTGGCGGGCGGCACCAACGTGATCTATGCGCCCAAAATCGGCGAGGGCGGCGCGGAGACCGCTGTGACCAGCCGCGCCACCCTGGACGCGACCTGCCAGCTGACCAGCGACCTGATCGCCCGTGCGGCCACCCAGCTGAAGGCCATGAACGCTGACCCCATCGGCACCAGCTTTGTGGGCATCATCCACCCTTATGTGGCCTATGAACTGCGCCGTGACCCGGACTGGATCGATGTGCACAAGTACGCCCAGCCGGACGAGATCTACAACGGCGAGATCGGCACGCTGCACGGTGTGCGCTTTGTGGAGACCAGCGAGGCAAAGATCTGGAAGGGCACCGGCTGCCCGACGGGTCTGGCCGTGTTCAGCACCCTGATCCTGGGTGCCCACGCCTACGGTTCCACCGAGATCGAGGGCGGCGGCCTGGAGCACATCGTGAAGCAGCTGGGCTACGGTGACGATCCCCTGAACCAGCGCGCGTCTGTGGGTTGGAAGGCACACAAGACCGCTGAGCGCCTGGTGGAACAGTACATGGTGCGCATTGAGAGCTGCAGCGCACGGTACAGTGCAACGGCTGAGGCAAACTAACCCTCTCACCACTCCATCCGCCTATGGCGGCATGTCGTGGAGCTCCCCCGAAGGGGGGAGCCCTGCTTAGAGGAAATAGAAAGGAGCCGATAAAATGGCAGAAGCAAAGAAAAAGACTGAGACGATCCGGCTGTTTTCGGACGGCGGAAAGTACAAGGGTGACCTGTTCGTGAGCGTGAACGGTGTGAACTACCAGCTGCAGCGCGGAAAGAACATTGAGGTGCCCCCGGAGGTGGCGGAGGTCATCCGCCACAGCCAGGAACAGGACGACCAGACCGCTGCCCGCATGGAAGAGCTGGCGAATAAGGCGTAATTTTAACCCTCTCAGTGCGCAGTCCGGCATGGCCGGAGCTGCTTACAGCTCCCCCGAAGAGCAACGGCGACGACCGCCGCCAGTGGCGGATTGAGGGAGGAGTTGTTGGGGCCGCGGCCAGCAAGACACAAGCACAATACTTTGTGCGAAGTGGATGCTGGGAGCCGCAACCCGATAGCCCTGCTTAGATGTATCCCCCCGGCCCGGCGGCACACGCTGTGCCGGGGGTTATTTGTTTGGAGGTCTTTTATGACAGTAGGAAAGGCAATTGCAACGACGATGACCGCCGCCAGTGGCGGAAACAGGGAGGAGTTGTTGGGGCCGCGGCCAGCAGGACACGAGCACAAAGCTTTGTGCGAAGTGGACGCAGGGAGCCGCAACCCGGGTTGCAGATGTGAAAGGATGGAATAAGCGTGACAGTAGGAAAAGCAATCGAAACCGCAGACAAGCTGCGGCCCAACAACGGGTTTGACCGCGAGCTGAAGATCTTATGGCTGCGGCAGGCGGATGCGGGGCTGAGAAAGAGCGTGGTGGACAAGAGCGACACCACCGATTTTGATGCCGTGGGTGCGGACATCTTATATGACCGGGAGCAGGAACTTTTGCGGCAGGACGCGGAGCTGCTGCTGCCGGAGCCCTACGACAGCTACTATGCCCACTATCTGGCGGCACAGATGGACGCGGCCCTGGGCGAGACCGACCGCTATGCCAACGAGATGCAGCTGGCCAACGAGAACCAGCAGGAGTTTGCAGCCTGGTGCAGGCACACCTACCTGCCCAGGATGGCCACGAAGTGGAGGTACTGAGATGGCACTGCCGAGTTTATACAGCATCTCGACGGGGAAGAGCATCCAGACGGCTTTTGGCGGCCTGAACGAAACCTACGGCTGCGCCGAGGCGGAGTTTACCGAGATGAAGAACTTTTCCAGCCGGGGATACCCCGCACTGCAGACCCGGACACCCCGGCGCACCATGCGGGCCATGGGCCGCTGCAACGGGATGTATCACCTGAACGGCCTGCTGCTGTGCGAGGGCACCACCCTGCGCTACACCGAGGACAGCGAGGACGACGTGGCCACCGCGGCTGCGGGCGGGGAGATCGTGCTGGAAAACGCCGTGACGGACAGCGAGAAAATTATGATCGGCATGGGCACGAAGATCCTGATCTGGCCGGATGCCAAGAGCTTTGACACGGCCACCGGAAAGCTGGAAGCCCTGAGCGCTGCATGGAGCCAGACCGGCACGGTGATCATTGCCCCCTGCGACGCGGGCGGCAAGACCTACACCGTGAGCAGCGTGGGCACCACGGAACCTTCCGGCCCGGCGGACGGGACGCTGTTTCTGAAACAGAACTCCTCTTCCAGCAAGTGGGCCTATGTGAACGTGCTGGAACAGTACGATGCCAAGAGCGGCAAGTGGGCGGAGATCCTTTTGAACAGCGTGAAGATGACCCTGCCCGGGCTGGCCGCTGCGGGCTTCAAGAAGGGGGACACCATCACGGTGGAGCAGGTGCCCGGGCTGGTGGAAGAATATCTGGCCGAGGGCGTGAACGGCGAGGTGACCATTGAACAGATGGACGGGGACAGCATTGTGCTGACCGGCAGCCCAAAGACCGAGAGCACCCGCTATTATGGCAGCTTTACTGTGACGGCGGGCGGTACCACCTGGAAGAGCATGAACGGCAGCGAGAGCGCCACGGCGGGCGGCACCACCATTACCGCCCGGCGGCGGGTACCCCGGCTGGAATATGTGACCGAGAACGCCAACCGGGTGTGGGGCTGCAACAGCGAGGAAAACATCATTTACAGCTGCAAGCTGGGAGACCCCACCAACTGGTACAGCTACCGGGGCATTGCTTCGGACAGCTACGCCGTGAACGTGGGCAGCGACGGCCCCTTTACCGGTGCGGCCACCTGCATGGGCTATGTGCTGTTCTTCAAGGAGAACTGCCTGCACAAGCTCTACGGCAGCCGGCCGGCGGACTATCAGCTGGTGAGCGTGCAGTGCCGGGGCGTGGCCAAGCAGGCCAGCAAGAGCATGTGCGTGCTGGCAGAGGTGCTGTACTACCTTTCCCCCGACGGCGTGATGGCCTGGGACGGCAGCCTGCCGGTGAAGATCAGCGGCGGACTGGACAACACCTGGCTGATGAACGTGCGCGGGGCGGTGGGCGGTGTGCTGGACACCCGGTATTACCTGCATCTGCGGGTGCCGGGCCGGAACGAGACCCGGCTGCTGGTCTACGACACCGAACGGCGGCTCTGGCACGAGGAGGACACGGCGGCAGAAGAGAATGCTTCCGGCTGGGCAATGTGCTCCACGGGGCGGCAGCTCTACCAGTGGGACGGCGTAAACCTGTGGGCCACCGAACCGGAACGGGAGGCCGACCGGGACACCGACACGGCAAAGGCGAATCTGGAAGCCAAGGTGGGCTTTGAGGCTGTGAGCGGCGACATTGGGTTGAACATCCCGGCGGACAAGTACATCAACCGGGTGTTTCTGCGGGTGGATGCCCTGACGTACAGCGTTGTGGAGCTGCAGGCAAGCTATGAGGGCGGAGCCTGGGAGACACTGGGCCAGGCGGCGGTTCTGAACAAATACACCCGGGTCAACCTGCCCTTTGTGCCGGAGCGGCACGACACCATGCGGCTGCGGATCAAGGGCACCGGGCAAATTGCGGTACGGAGCATTGCGTTCAGCATGGCAGAGAGCCGGGGCAACCGGGTGGCCGGAGGGGAGCCGAAACGATGACCCTCTCAGCGCGCAATGCACCTGCGGTGCAGTTGCTTGCAGCTCCCCCGAAGGGCAACGGCGACGACCGCCGCCAGTGGCGGATTGATGGAGGAGCTGTTGGGGCCGCGGCCAGCAGGATGCGAACGGAGTGAAGCAGACGCTGGGAGCCGCAACCCGATAGCCCTGCTTAGAGGAAGGAGATTTTATATGGCAGATATTACGAGGCTTGGCGAGATCGCCATGCCGAAACTGAGTGACAACATGGCCCCGGAGGACAGGCGGAGCATCAACAACTACCTGATGCAGCTGCGGGACCAGATGATGTACATGATGCAGAACCTGGACGAGACGAACTTCAGCGACACCATGCGGGACAAGCTGGTGGCCATGGGGCTGAAGGTGGAGTAAACGAAAGGAGACAGTGAGAAGATGGCAAGAGGACAGTGGTGGGAGTACCTGATTCCGGGCCACAATGTGGGGCTGATGGTAGGGGATGTGTATGACGGCATTACCGGCAACAGCGAAAAGAATGCGGGCACCGGCGTGTTTGGAACCAGAAAGAACGATTCCAACAGCTACCAGTACGCCCAGAGCAATGACCGGGTGACCACGGCAAAGAATAATCTGGATTACATCAAAGGACAGAAGCCCGGAGAGTATCAGAGCGAGTACGGCAGCCAGATCAGCGGCACGCATAGCCAGCTGGACAAGATGAACCGGGACGGCTTTTCTTACGACTACACCAAGGACGCAGCTTACCAGCAGTACAAGAACCAGTACACCCGGGGTGCGGAGCTGGCCAGTGAGAACGCTGCCGCCAACGCTTCGGCCCGCAGCGGCGGCTACGGCAACAGCTGGGGCACTTCCAGCGGGCAGACGGCCTACCAGAGCACCATGAACGGGCTTTCGGACGTGGCAGACAGCTTATACAACCAGGCCTACAACGAATATGCCACCAAGAAGAGTGATCTGAGCAACCAGCTGAGCTCTTTGCAGCAGCAGGAAAAGCTGGCGCAGGATGCTTACAACACCCGCCTGAACAATTACTATGGCCAGCTGAACAGTGCTCAGACCGAATATGCCAACGCGGTGGGGGCAGCCCAGCAGAAGGATGCGAACAACACCAACTTTTGGGGGAACATTTTGCAGATCGGTGCACAGCTCGCCGGGCCGCTTATCGTGAAGATGATGACGGGTGGCTTGCTCTGAAGACCGGTGTGGGGCCCTGCGACAGAGGACAGAAAGAAGGGAACTTTATGTTATTTGATACCTTACGGAGAAAGAACCAGGCGGAACAGGAAGAGCGGGAATGGAACGCCAACCGCCCGGCGGACTATGTGAGCCGGAACAAGGACGCGATGGACAGCCTGACCGGGGAGATCGGCAGCGGGTTCGACTGGGACACCGGCAGCAAAGCCTACCAGCAGTACCGCGCCCAGGCCCAGGCCAATGCTGCCGCCAGCGCGGAGAACGCCCAGGCCAACGCGGCGATGCTGGCGGGCGGGTATGGCAGCAGCTACGCCGACAGCGTGGCAAAGCAGGGCCAGCAGCAGGCGCTGAGCGGCATTGACAATGCGGTACCCGGCCTGAGAAGCCAGGCACTGAGCGAATACCAGAACCAGCAGAACGACCTGCTGAGTGCCCTTTCCGGTATGGCCAACACCGAGGCGCTGGACCGCAGTGCCTACGGCAGCAACTTTGCCAACTACACGGCGTGGCAGAATTTCCTTGCTAACCAGAGCGAACAGGCCCGGAACGAGAACGACAACTACTGGAACAACCTCTGGAACACGGTAAAGAACATCGGCTCGGCGGCCCTGACAGCCTACGATGGGTACAAGGGGTACACCCAGCAGCAGTGGGAAAATGACTTTGCCCGGGAACAGTGGGAGTACAACAAGAACCGCACCGACCAGAGCGATGCCCTGAGTGCTTACCAGCAAGCGTTCAACCTGTACACCCAGGGCGCTGGGGATGCGGCCAGCGACGTGCTGAACCGGTACGGCCTGAACGCAAACGCTTTTGCCAACTACAACGGCGCACCGGTGACCCGGGACGATCAGGCTGGTGTTCTGAGCACCGCGGCTTCTCTGGTGGCAAGCGGAAATCAGGAAGCAGCGGCCAACCTGCTGAAGATGTACGGGCTGGACAGCAATGCAGCCGGTTCCTATGGCACCATTGCAAAACGTCAGCTGGCGACCCAGCTGGCAAAGGCGGCAGCTACGAAGAGCAGAGGAAGTTCGAGAAGTTCCGGCGGCTCTTCCGGTGCCTTTGGCGGGTACACCAGCAGCAACGTGACCACCCTGCTGGGAAAGCTGGCCGGGGTGAAAGAAGGAAGTGCTGCCTATAACGCCATTGCCGGAGAACTGGCAAAGGCGGGTGTAGATGTAGGCGGCAGCACCCAGAGCGTGGGAAAGAGCGTGGGAACTCCATCCTATGTTTCTGTTGACGGCGTGAGTGGTGCTGCACCCAAGACAAAATATTTCGGCAGTTCCGGCAGCACGGGTAAGAGTGCGAGCACCGGAATGCCGTACAGCAATGCCCTGAGCTATGCAAAGGGGTGGAGTGCAGCAGGGTTGGATTCGGATACGATCTATGCCCGGCTGGTCAACATGGGTATAAATGATGACGTGGCGGCCAAGGTCTGGAATGCGATGGGATGGTAAGGAGAACAAAAATGGCATGGACAGCAGAACAGATGGCCCAAAAGCGGGCCAAACTTCAGAAAAAAACCAATGCCGCTGCTGGTGGGGCAGAACCCCTCAGTCAGCGCAAGAGCGCTGACAGCCGCAACCAGTTAGCCCTTGGCAGTACGGGAAACTCTGTGTCGGACAATAGCGATCCATGGACGGCGGAAAAAATGGCCGAAAAACGTGCGGCACTGCAAACCCAGAAACAGCAGACGGGCACCGACCTGTACTCCACGGCGCTGGAGGATTACCGGACAAGGAACAACCTGGGCTTTGCGGATGCCATGGACAGCCGGAGCGACGAGCTGAACCGGCAGAAGGTGACAGTGAGCCCGGCGGAGAAGATGGAGCAGAATGCCAGCACCGTGCAGAAGCTGCGGGAACAGCGGAACAACGGTATCCGAATGGACGTTTACAGCACGGTGAACAACTGGAAGGATGCTTCCGAGCGAAACCGGGAGCTGGCGAGGCTGGTGACAGAGCCCACGCTACCACGCGGAGCTGTAAGCGCAGCAGACCTTCCGGCGGGCGTGGACTACTTGGCAGCGGACACGGGCGGCATGGGTATAATGCCGGTGCTGGAAAACACCAGGTACATGGACAGCGATTTGAAAAAGATGGGCTACACCCAGGACGAAATCAACCGAGCCCGGCTTTACATGAAGGCGTACAATGACCTGAGCCTTGGAGAACGGGCCGGACGGCGTGTGGAGAGCGATCTGGAGGGAAAAAAGGAAAATCTCAAAGGCATGATCGGGCAGTACGCGGGCGCACTGTCCCCGGCCCTGACGGCCAGTGCCGAAGAGCAGATGATCCGGCGTGTTCAGAGCGGGCGTTACACCGACGAGCAGCTGGAAGCGGCAGGATATGACCCGGAGCTCATCCGGACAGCCCACGAACGAATCCGGAGTGGTGAGCTCTACGACAAGGCGGATGACGACAGCAACCGCCTGAAAGGGCTGTATGAGTGGGGCCAGGATGCCCACAAGGCCGGAGAAAACCTGACTGCAGACGCTATGGCAGGCGAGAGCAATGTGGGACGGTTCTTCCACGGGGCTACTTCCAGCGCGGCTGAGAACCTGATCGTGAGTGCCATCAACCCAGCGCTGGTGCTGCCGGTGCTGAGTGCCCACGGCGCAGGCGACAGCATGGCTGCCAGTGACGAAGCGGGGGAGAGCCCGGAAAAAGCTATTTTGAAAGCAACGGCAAAGTTTGGTGCAGGATGGGCCATCAACAGCGTGGGTGTGGCAGACCTTGCAAAGACCATGGGCTCGGATTACGCCAAGGACACGGTGGCCGGTACCATTGCAGACTGGGTGCGCCGACAGGTGGGCAATCAGGCGTTCCGGGAAGCCTACCCGGCCATTGCCAACGCCATTTCCGGCGGCGCGGACAATGCCATGCAGGCCTTTGTGGAGACCTATGCCGACAAGGCCATTGACGCTGTGATGGGCGACCAGGAAGCGGCCAAGACGCTGTTCAACAAGGATACGTTCCTTACAGCACTGGAAAGCAGCCTTTCCGGCGGCGCGTCCGGTGCGCTGGGCGGCGCTGTGGGCACGGGGCTTTCCAGGATGAACGCGGGAGATTCCAGCCTGCGGGGCAACGTGGAGCGGTATGCCGCTCAGGACGAATACGAACAGGCGCTGAAAGATTACCAGCGCCGGGAGGAGCTGGCGCGGGAACCGGGGGACGGGGAAGAACCTCTCAGGCAGCGCAGTGGCGCTGACAGCTCCCCTACTGAGGGGAGCCCTTGGCAGGACGGGCAGGACGGGCAGGGCGTGCTGACGGCAATCAAGAATGATGGCCGAGAGGTATTTTATGACGTTGTAAATATTGAACCGACAAAAATAAAAGCCTCCGATGGAACCGCAGAGGGGAATACCTCTGGCAGCAAGTCCACGGAGACTATTGGAGAAGCCGGGGAATCTGACGCTGAAAATGCTGATTCCAACGGCAAAAGGCACCCGACCTCTCCTGAATCCATTATACAGAATACAGAAGCCGGTGTCAACGACACGGCGGTGGAGAACCCCGGGGAAAATGTGGATTACTCCGACGTAGAAACCAGAATCGACCCGGCGGAGCTGGACGGGACGGCGTGGAACCGGGACGAGCAGAAGCAGACGGCCCGGCAGCTGGCGGCCAATGCCCGGATGACCACCAAGGCGGCGCAGGGCGTGGTGGATGCCATGCCGGAAGGGATCGGAGCCGGGATCTATGCCCGGGCGGCGAACAGCCTGTACCAGCTTGGAAAGATGGAGGACGTGACGAGCTTTGAACAGGCCGTGAACCTGACCGGCCCGGCTTCCACCACCGGCGGTGCGGTGCGGCAGGTGCTGGCGCTGGGGCAGGCAGGCGAGAATGCGCTGCGGATCGCCTACACCTACGGCAGGGGCGAGGCAGAAGCCTACAATGCCCGGAAAGCAGCGGAGATCGGCAGCGGAAAGGGCGCTGTGAACCCGGATGCCGGAACCTATTTCAAGGGCCGGAATGTGAGTAAAGGAACCGATGCCATGGATGCCTTTATCGAACTGGGGGCGAAGAGCAGCGGTACGGCCATCCACCGGGCAGCGGAAGGACTGAAAAACAATGCAAAGGGCCTGATCCGGGCAGCGGCCGGGGAAATGTATCTCTCCGGTGAGGCAGGCAGCGAGACCGTGATGCACGAGACGTTCCACCTGCTGAACGAGTGGAGCCCGGAGACCGGGCAGGCCGTGATGGACCGGATGATGAAGTATCTGGTGCAGCAGAACGGCATGGAAAGCACCGAGAAGCTGGTGGAAAGCTATCTGGCCCGGTATGAGGACAGCGGCGTGAAGATGACCTGGAACCAGGCGCTGGAAGAAATTACGGCAGATGCCATGGAGACGGTGTTCGGCACGGAGGACGGGTTCCGGAACTTTGTGCGCCAGCAGGCAGCGGAAGCGAAGATGAACAGCGAAGCCCGGGGCGTGATCGGGAAGGTAATGAACCGGATCGACGAACTGCTGCACAACATCCTGGCGGACGTACAGCGATTTTTGAAGAAGGAACCCACCAACGCCGCCGCCAGGGCGGCAAAGAACCTGACTGAAGCGCAGCTCCGGGATCTGCAAAGCCTGTACTTTGAGCATCAGGCGGAGGCCGGCGCAAAATACCGGGAGGCACTGGAAGCAAAACAGGACAGAACAACGAAAACAGAAAATGCCCCTTCCCGGACGGAAGAGGCAGGAGTGAAGTATTCCATTGATGAGGGATTCGAGCAGGCCATTGACGAGCTGGATAACAAAACCAGTGATTCGATGATCACCGTGGGGAAAACGTCTGAAGTGCTGAAGAGCATCGGCGTAAATGACCAGATCATTCTCTGGAATGCGGGCAAGATTCGGAAAATCCTCGCAAAGCACAGCGACGGAATGAACCGGACGATCATCAAACAGGTGCCGCAGGTTCTGGAAGAGCCGGTGATCGTTCTGCATTCCGATGAAAATGCGGGAATACAGCAGGGTAAAGATTACGGCGGCCGGATCTATATGTTCGGTGAAGTGTATGATGCCGCAGGAAAACCTGTAAGTGTTTCACTGGAACTTCTGCCGACCAGAAAGAACGGTCTGGTTATGGACAACATTGTGATCACAAGCGCTTATGGAAAAAACAGCATCCAGAATGCACTGAACAGGGACCAGATCCTTTATGTTGATCCGAATCAAAAAAGAACCGCAGCATGGCTGGGCAGTACTGGGCTCCAATTGCCGGTCCCCCCAACCATGTACGGTTCTATGGGTAAAATAACATATCTCGGGAACTCTGTCAAGATGATACAGCCGAATTCCCGGAACGCAAGGCTGGCGGAATTTCTGACCCGTGATGCGGATGGAAAATACCAGCTGGACGTGGACAGCGAGAGCGTGGACGCGGCCAGAACCGAGGGGCTGGGTGACGTGGAGCAGCAGAACAAACTTGTGGGCAGGGTGATGGACCTTGCAGGCAAGGTGACGGTTTCAGACACAGGGCTGAAGAATATTGCCCGGGCGGTACTGAGCGACTGCGACAGCCGGATGGATGCAAAGACCCTGACGGAACGGCTGCTGGCGTTGAGCGATTACATCCGGCAGAATCAGACCGTGGACTGGGCCGAGGCCAACGCCTTTGTGATGGACATGGCGGACCAGATCATGCAGAAGAGCGCAAAGCGGAACGATGAACTGTGGAAAGCTTATCCGGAACTGCACCGGATGGGAATGACCATTGAGAAGGGGTCGAAGGACTACCGGGAAGTGCTGTACAAATGGGGCAGCTGGGCCAACGCAAAGAAGGAACTGGCCCGACACGGGGTGGATATCCGCCAGAGCAAAGAGGGGGAACACAGCCGATGGGACGCTGACTTTACCGAACTGCAGAAGCTGGGTGCCGGGCTGCTGCCCACCGAGACCCCGAGCAGTGCCGCCGATGCGCTGGAAGCTATGGCGGCTGCCCATGATGCCATCCGACCGGTGATGGAGAACAGCTACAATGAGAACTGGGAGGAAGCGCAGCAGGATATTGCCATGCAGATCTGGCAGCGGTACATGGAAAGCCCGGAAATTGCCAGCGAAGAGAATGCAGCACTGCGGAAAGAATTTGCCGAAAAGCGGCAGGAAGTACGGGATATTGCGAAGCAGCAGGCGGCAGAAGCAAAGGCAAAAGCGGAGATCGCCCGGGTCCGGGCCGAGCAGGCAGAGAAGGACGCGCTGGTGGAGCCTTACCGCCAGATAACGGCAAAGGCCATGGAACGGAAAGAGGTTGCGGAACGGTTTGCCAGGAAACAGAAGGAGAGCGTGGCGGCCACGGTGCAGCGGGCGAAGGACAACGCGGCGAAGCGGGTGGAAAAGGCCCGGAAGGCCCGGGAAATGGACAACACCCGGCGGGTCGTGAACCAGCTTACAAACCAGCTGACCCAGATGTGCGAAACGCCCAATGAGAAAAAATATGTGCCGGAGTATCTGCTGGACAAGGTGCGGCCTGTGGTGATGCTGGCCAACGATGCCATTGGCAACCACGAGGCGGCAAAGAAGATCGCAGCCGGGATGGGGAATGCATACGGCCCCATTCCGGAAGGAACGAACATCAGGGATGCCGTGGACGGCCTGAGCCGTGGAATTGCCCGGGAGATGAAGCTGGGCGAACGGGCTGCTGCGGAATGGCAGCAGAGCGGTATCATGGACCAAATCGACAACTGGATGGAGGACGTGAACGAGAACCGGCAGATCGAGATGGAGAAGCTGCAAAGCGAGATCGAGAACGCCAACAAGTGGCTGAAGGAAGAGACCCTGGAGAAAAAGGCGTATATTGCCCGGCTGAATTCCGACCTGAAAGCTTATCAGGACGGCAACATGGCGAAGCTGACGACAGATCAGCTGCGAGGGCTGCGGGACATTCTGGAAAAGACCATGTACATCGTGAAGAACGAGAATGTGATGCTGGGAAGCATGGAAGATGTGATGATCGATGACTTTGCCGAGGATGCTGCGAAAGAACTGGAAGAAGTGGGAAAAAAGCAGGGTGACGGGATGGCTCAGAAGGTGCTGCGGGAGCTGGGCAGCGTGTACCGGATGAATACCATGAACATCGAGCGGAACTTTGAGCGGATGGGCAACTACCACCACGGCGGAGCCATGGAACAGCTGGGACAGATGCTGAACGATGGACAGTTCCGGAAAGAACGGATCACGGCGGAAGGAGAGAAAATCTTTGACAATGTGACCGGGCCGGAACACGCCGAGGAGCTGCATCGTTTTACCCATGATCTGGTGGACATCGGACTGAAAACGCAGGACGGGAAACCGTGGCCGGTGACCCGGAATGTGGCGGCGGAGCTGTGGGTGCAGCTGCAGAACGAACAGGGAATGCACCATCTGCTGCACGGCGGTGCGACCATTGCGGATCTGCGCTTTTCCACGAAAGGTATGGCAGGGCTGGGAGATCAATTCTCGGAGACCGTGACGCTGGGCGAACTGGTGACCACGGACGGGGACGGAAACAAGCTGAATGCCTATGAGATCAGCCAGAGAGAGAGCAGCCTGCGCACAAGTCTGCTGGGAGAAATTGAGAATGTTCTGACCGACTATGACTGGCTGTGGATCAACGATTTCCGGGAGCTGGGAAAGCTGACAAAACAATACATCAACGAGACCAGCATGACCCTGTATCACACAAAGCAGGCCAGGGTGAACAACTACATCCGGCTGCATGTAGACAAAAACACCCTTGCGGAGCAGAACGAAGGGGTGAAAACAGACCGGAGTGTGGGCAGCGAGGGCTTTATGAAGAACCGCCAGAACAGCTCAAAGCCGCTGGAACTGGTGGGGCTGGTGAAACAGGCCGCGGAGAACATTGAGAATACGGCACAGTTTGCAGGCATGGCGGTGCCGCTGCGAAATGCGGAAAAGGTACTGAACAGTATGCAGGGCGGAAAGACCCTGTACGGCCAGATCGAACGGGTCTGGGGCCGGGCCGGACGGAATTACATGACCAAAGCCATGGCCGATCTGACGGGCACAAAGAGCGGAGGCGAGGTATTTGACCACCTGAGCAGTGTGCTGCGGGGCAATGCCGCTGCCGCCGTGCTGACGGGAAACCTGAACGTGACCCTGCTGCAGGCGGCATCCCTGCCCACGGCAGCAGCAGAACTGGGCTGGAACGCTGTGGGACAGAGTGCGATCCAGTTTGTGAAGAACGCCTCCGGCAAGGAACGAAAGGCCGTTGAGCAGCGGGCTTACCGGTTCGGCGATACGCTGCTGCCCACCCGTATGCGAGGGAGCAGACGGGGCGAACTGAGTACGGCAGCGAAGGACCAGGGCGTTTTCAGCACACTGCACGATGCAGCCCGGAACAGCGGCAACAAAGCCCTGCGCGGCGTGACCCGGGCGGTGGATGCCGTGGCAGACAAGGCGGCGGGAAGCATCGGATGGATGGACGAAGTGACCGTTGCGGCCCTGTTCCACGGCGCGGAGCAGTATGTGCAGAAGAATCTGGCGGAGTACGATCTGACAGAGGCGGATCTGCCCACCAAAACGCAGGAGGACGGCAGCAAGGCTTACCAGAACGCCGTTGTCTCCAAGTTCCAGCGAGTGGTGGAACGCACCCAGCCAAACTACACTGCCATGCAGCGGACCGGAATACAGCGCTCGAAGAACCAGATGCTGAAGACCATAAGCATGTTCAGCACCCAGCGCCAGCAGAATGCTCAGATCGTGGTGAGTGCCGTGGAGGATCTGGCCGCACAGGCAGAGCGGTACTGGACAGACGGGAGCGCAGAGAACAAAGCTGAACTGAAAAAGGCACTGCAGCGGACGATGGATATGGCCAGCAGCCAGATCGTGCAGACGGCGGTGATCGCCGGACTGGGCCTTGCCGTGAAGTTTGTTCTGCACAAGTGGGGCGATTTGCAGGACGAGAACGGCGACATGACGCTGTGGAGCGTGGGCAGCAACTTTTTGTATCAGTTCCTTAACAGCGGCGTGAGCAACTACACCGGCGGCAGCGAGCTGTGGACGGCGGGGGAGACCATTCTGAGCGGAAAGAGTTTTGGCAGTTATGACAGTATCAGCATGACGGGTTTCTCGGCGGTAAACGACGTGGTAAAGACCATTTCCAAGCTGAACGGCCTGCTGGATAAGGACACCGGCGAGATGACCGAAAAAGAGCTGGACGATTATGCCGACAGCGTGAAATGGGCTTGGGCTGACACGGCGGGCCAGCTGATGATGCTGGTGGGCGTGCCCTACAACAACGGCAAAAAATATGTGCAGGCCGTGTTCGGCTGGATGGACAGCATCAAGGAGTGGGGTGAGACGGGCGACGTGAATTTCAGCTCCCTGCCTGCCAGCGCCACCGGGCAGTATGACCGGCTGTACAACGCCATCCAGAGCGGAGACAGCGAGGAAGCAGCGGCAGCGCTGGGGAAGCTGGAAGGGATGAAGAAAACCGACCAGATCGCCAGCCAGCTGAAACGGCGGCTGAAACAGTACGATGAGGACATTCAGGCAGCGGCAGAGTACCAGAACGACGGAAAGGAGAGCAATGCCGGAGAAGCAAAGAACCGGGTCCTGGAACGGATGTGCACTGCCTACGGGGTGAGATTGGTAAACGACCCGAAAAAGACCCCGGCGGATGATGCGCAGCGGGATGCGTTTGTGGACATCATCAACGGGGCTGTGAATGAAAAGGCCGACAGTCTGCTGGCCGGGGACAAGGACCGGACGGTCTACTCCGACCTGACGGACGCACTGGAAACCGGAAAGCGGAAGGACGTGCAGGACGAGATCCGGCGGCTGCGGACGGCGGGCAAAGCGGACAGCCAGATCAAGAGCAAGATCACCGATGCGGTGAAAGAGGAGTATCTGGCGGGCAACGACCACGACCGGGAGAAGCTGGAGAAGCTGCTGACGAGCCTGACCAAAGAGGACGGGACGGCCATGTATGAGGAAAAGAACTTTGCCCAGTGGGTGAAGGACGCGGCAAAAAAGGAGGAACAGGCAAAGAACAGCAAGGATGAGTGGGCAGGGGTGAGGTGAACCTCTCTCAGTGCGCAATCCGCCAAAAGCGGAGTTGCTTACAGCTTCCCCGAGGGGGGAGCCCTGCTTAGAAGAAAGGGAGGCCGTTCGGGGTGAACGGCCTCCCTTTTGCTATGCTATTCTGTTAAATCATGCCGAGTTCGGATTTCAGACCTTTTTGCAGAACACTGGAAAAATTGATGTGTGCGGATTCGGCTGCATCGTTAAGCCAACCGGGAATGGAAAGCGTCTTTTTGACCGGTTTAAACTGCTTCTGATATTCTTCCATATCAAAAGGAATCATCGCAACGAAATCTCCGTCATCCACATGAATGGCAGAAGGAAGAGAGGGTTTGGGACATACTTCACAATCTTCGAGCATTAGGCCAATTGCATCTTGAGCCATAGAAACCGCTTCGTCCATGGTTTCCCCTTGAGTGAAGCAACCTTCAATATCTGGAATTGTAACGGAATATCCTGTTTCTTCTGGATGAAAAACAGCAGGATAAAATACAGCAGTCATTTTAATATTACCTCATTGTGCAATGTGATGTAAGTTTTGAAAATAGTATACGATAATGAGAAAGCTAATATTCAATTATTTCAATAATTATAATGTAACGTTAGGATAACCAGAAATTCTCTGGTTCGATCCTAACAAAATGATATTATTTTTTGATTCCGGCTTGTTTGAGAATGTTATTTTCTGTACCTGGCTTCAGATCCTTTGCATGATAAGGAACGACAGTGGATTTCCCGGTAGTGGGGTTACTGTACATCCGGTGAGAGCCATTGGAGCGAATGCAAACAAAGCCGTTTTGCTCCAACAGCCGACACATCTCTTTTGGAGTTAGCGGCATGGCGGTGGAATCCTCCTTTCTTCGTTGGTAATTTGATTATATACGTATTTTACGTATTTGTCAAGAGGCGGGAACTTATGTATGTCCGGGGTAGTTGCACCCGGCGGGGCGTGATAGGATAGGGGCAGGAAGGGCGCACAAATCTGAAATGAGACCTCTGGCGAAACCGAGGAGTGCGCCCGATTGGTGAAGGGAGTGAAACTGTGAGCCAACTGGATATCAAGATCAGAAAGCTGCAGGACAACGGCTCGACGTTCCGGGCAAACATTGAGACGCTGTATCTGGGCGGTGTGCGGAGCGCCAAGGTGGACGAGCTCCGCTTTGAGCTGCCGGAAGAGTGGAAGAACTGCACCGTGACCCTGCATGTGCAGCGCCTGAGCGGCACAAAGCCGGACCCCCAGCTGCTGGACGAACAGAACAGCGCACTGGTGGACCGGCGCTGGACACTGGAAAAAGAGGGCACCTGGATGCTGCTGGCCATCAACGACAGCGGCTACATTGCCATGACCAAGCCCGGCAAGTACACCTGCTATGACACCATCGACACCGATACGACCACCGAAAACATTACGCCGAGCATCTATGAGCAGTTCGTGGCCGAGGTGACAAAGTACGCTAAGCAGGCGCTGGAGAGCATGAATGCGGCTAAGGCCAGTGAGGAAGCAGCGGCCAAATCTGCTAAAGAAGCAGCGAACTCTGCCGCCAGCATGGAAGAAAGCGTGCGGGTGAGCGGGGAAAATGCCAAAAAGGCTGCAAACAGTGCTGCTGCGGCAAAGAAAAGTGAGGAAGCGGCAGCAAAGAGCGCAGAGGCATCTGAGAACAGCGCTAAGAAAAGCGCCGAGAGTGAGAGTGCATCCAAGGCTAGTGAGGAAAAGGCAAAGGACAGTGAAGAGGCGGCGAAAAAGAGCGAGGACGCAGCAGCCCTGAGCGAGACCAAGTCCGCCGCCAGCGAGAAGAACGCCAAGGACAGCGAGACCGCCGCCAAGCAGGCCCTGAAGGACACGGAGACGGAGCACATCGCCGCCTTGAAGGACATCGCACGGGCCCGCACCACAGCCCTGACCGACGTGGCCAACTCCACCAGGACAGCCACCGCTGCGGCAGAAACCGCCACCCAGCAGGCCACCGCCGCTGCGGGGAGCGCTTCCACCGCCGCCACCAAGGCCGGGGAGGCAACTACCAGCGCGGGGGCGGCAAAGGACGATGCCGACCGGGCAGAGAAAGCCAGCACCAGCGCGGCCAATGCGGCCACCAATGCCGTGAAGCAGGCCAAGGAAGCCGGAACCTTTGATGGTCAGTCGGCCTATGCACTGGCTGTTCAGCTGGGGTTCACCGGTAGCGAAGCTGACTGGATCGCCAGCCTGAAAGGTGCAAAGGGCGACAAGGGCGCTACCGGTCTGCAGGGGCCGAAGGGCGCTACCGGAGCCACTGGCCCGCAGGGGCCGCAAGGGCCCACCGGTGCAACGGGAGCCAGAGGTGCAACAGGCGCTACCGGCCCGCAAGGCCCGGCGGGTGCTTCGGCAGTAGCAGCAAGCGGCAGTAACTGGGTAAGATTTTCAGACGGAACACAGATCTGCTGGTACTCCATCTATTCAAACGGAGACGATTATATATGGTCATTTCCGGTGGCATTTTCTAATACGGAATATTCTGTTGTTGGTTGCCCTATCTCAATGCTTTCGTTTGTTTGTAAGGACAAAAGAACGACATCATGCACACTACCTGGAACAAATGATACAACATGTCATGGCATTGCTGTTGGCCGCTGGAAGTGAGGTGAACGTAAATGGAGATCAAACTCGGAACCAAAATCCAGAAGCCGGTCATCACGCAGGCTGAATGTGATGCCTATTCTGCCGTTGTGGATGCCATTACCGCCCACAATGCAGCAGCTGCTGTGGGCGAGGCCCTGTGGAGCATGGACGACCAGCCGGAGGCTTACGTTGTGGTGGAGGTCGGCACGCAGCCAGACCCTGCCGATGCACCGAAGCCGACCCCTACACTGGAGGAGCGGCTTGCTACGATGGAGAGCGCCCAAGCAGATGCCGATGCACTGAACGTTGACCAGGCCTACCGGCTGACCCTGCTGGAGCTGGGGATCACTGAGTAAAACCCTCTGCCAAGAGGACGATAACATTTTTAAGATGGGGCACTGCCCCGGAAAGGACAAACCTATGTTGTACCGTACCTGTAAACGCATGATCGAACGCGGCAATCTGGAGGGCATGAGCACCAAGCTGGATGTTTTCTATGCCGCAGGCAAGTTGACCGATGACGAGTACAAGGAGCTGACCGAGCTGCTGGCCGAGAAGGAGGCGCAGATCAATGCCCAGAACCATTCTTGACGTTTCCCGCTGGCAGGGCCACATTGACTGGGACAAGGTCAAGGCAAACGGCCTTGTCTCCGGCGTGATGCTGCGGGTGCTGGGCAGCAAGGGCGGCAAGCCCTACCTCGACCCCTATTTCGCCCGCAACTACGCCGAGTGTGCCCGGCTGGGCCTGCCCGTGGGCGGCTATTACTACACTTGTGCGGTCACGCAGCGGCAGACGGAGGAGGAGCTGGCCGCCCTCAAAACAGCTCTCCGGGGCAAAACGTTCCAGCTGCCCCTTGCCATCGATGTGGAGGACCCCCGCCTGCGCTCCCTGGCCCCCGCAAAGCTTTCGGCCCTGGTGGCACGGGCCGCCGACCGAATCGAGACATGGAACCTGTACGCCATGGTCTATACTTACACGAACTTTGCCGATACCGCCCTGGCCGCCCAGCCGCTGGCCCCGTATGACCTCTGGCTGGCCGATTACCGCGGCAAGCGCCCCGCCCGCCGCCACGGCATGTGGCAGTACACC
>ERZ1034976.514-NODE-514-length-36012-cov-16.158133_pt1 | contig 36012 bp, 31 predicted proteins | sample MGYA00520623_ERZ1034976 | MGnify/ENA primary metagenome ERZ1034976 (study PRJEB33766, sample SAMN09781774) | gut metagenome | biome: gut microbiome | host: Homo sapiens | place: Madagascar | study: EMG produced TPA metagenomics assembly of the PRJNA485056 data... | reverse complement strand
CAGGACTGAATTCCACTGCCCCGTGGGGCAGTGGAATTTAAAATTTCATTTTAGGCTGTCGCTGTAACTATGAAGGAAATATTGAAATAAGGCACATACTGTGATATATTTATATTAAATTTTATCGACAGACTTCGACAAAATTTACTGACATGACTTGTTTATAGTTTATATGACTGAATTTGACATCTAGGAGGCCTATTATGGGAAAACTAAATGTCGCAATCGCAGATGATAATCAGCTTACTTTGGACTTATTGGGAGATATTGTCTCCAGTGACAGTGAGCTTCAGGTAGTTGGAACTGCAAAAGATGGGGAGTCAGCTTATCGTTTGATTAAAGAAAAACAACCGGATGTGGTATTATTGGATATTGTCATGCCAAAGCTGGATGGGCTTGGTGTATTAGATAAAATCCGTTCCGATCAGGCGGTAAAGAATCGCCCCAGTGTGCTGATGGTGAGTGCTGTCGGCAACGAAGGTATTACAGAGGATGCATTCGCAAAAGGCGCGGACTATTACATTATGAAGCCTTTTGATCAGAAAACGATACTTGACCGTATCAAATCTGTGCGCAAGCGTCGTCATGTAAAGGATGTTCAATCGAACAATGGAACGAAAGAATACGTAGAACAGGATATGATGAAGTCTCTTGAAGAAGATGTAACCGAAATTATCCATGAAGTGGGAGTACCGGCACATATCAAGGGATATCAGTACTTACGTGAAGCCATTATTATGTCTGTCAATAATATGGATATGCTCAATTCGATCACAAAGATTTTGTATCCGGGTATTGCAAAGAAATTCCAGACGACACCGAGTCGTGTGGAGAGAGCAATCCGGCATGCAATCGAGGTTGCGTGGAGCAGAGGCAAGATGGATACGCTCGATGACTTGTTTGGATATACCATCAGCAACGGAAAGGGAAAACCAACCAACTCTGAGTTTATTGCCTTGATTACCGATAAGATTCGTTTACAGATGAAGAACAAATAAGAGGCAACTCTTATATTGTGGAGGTGGTTATTATGAAGAAGGTTCTGTTTGTTTCATCAGAAGCTGTTCCTTTTATTAAGACGGGAGGTCTGGCAGACGTTGTTGGTTCTCTGCCAAAATATTTTAATCGCAAAGAGTATGATGTGCGTGTGATGCTGCCGAAGTACACATGCATGGATGCATCTTTTCTCCCGGGACTGAAGTTTGTATGTCATTTTTATGTGAATTTGAACTGGAGACGACAGTACGTTGGAATTTTTGAGACGGAATACAAAGGAGTTCATTTTTATTTTGTAGACAATGAATTCTATTTCGCAGGACCATCTCCGTATAACAATATCTACGAGGATGTAGAAAAATTTGCCTATTTTTCAAAGGCGGTTCTGGAAAGTCTGCCATATCTGGATTTTGCACCGAATATTATTCATTGCCATGACTGGCAGACAGGACTTGTTCCGGTGTATTTACGTACCACATATGGCGATGACAATTTCTATGCCGGAATAAAGACCATCTATTCCATCCACAATATGAAATTTCAGGGTAGATGGAGAATACAGGAAGTTATGGATATTACAGGACTTCCAAAACAGATTTTTAATGCCAGTGAACTAGAATCTTATGGGGAGGCAAACTATCTGAAGGGTGGTATTGTATACGCAGATGCAGTATCGACGGTAAGCCCGACCTATGCGAAAGAGATTACGACCGTGGAAGGTGGAGAGGGGCTCGATGGCCTGATGAGTGCCAGAAAAGACAGTCTCTACGGTATCCTTAACGGAATTGATTACGAAGAATATAATCCGAAAATCGATCCTTATATTGACACCAATTTCAGCCGTAAGGATGTATTTACCGGAAAGAAGAAAAACAAAGCAGCTCTCCAGAAGGAACTTGGCCTTCCACAGAGAGAAGACACTTTTCTGGTTGGTATCGTATCGCGTATGACGAACCAGAAAGGATTTGACCTGATCGCTTATGTGATGGATGAGTTGCTGTCGACGATGGATATACAGCTGGTGGTTCTTGGTACCGGCGAAAGCCAGTATGAAAATATGTTCCACCACTTTCAGAATAAGTATCCGGATAAGATTTCTTCTTATATCGGATATTCCGAGGAACGTGCCCACAAGATTTATGCATCAGCGGATGCGTTTTTGATGCCGTCGCTGTTTGAGCCTTGCGGCCTCAGCCAGATGATGTCCATGCGCTATGGAACCATTCCAATCGTCAGGGAGACCGGAGGACTTAAGGATACGGTGGACGCATACAATGAATATGAAAATACAGGAACTGGATTTTCATTTAGCAATTACAATGCGCATGAGATGCTTTTTATTATTCGTTATGCAGAGAATGTATTTACAAATAATAAAGCAGCATGGCAGGATCTGGTGCGTAGAGCTATGGATGAAAATTTCTCATGGGATGCTTCGGCAAGACAGTATGAGGCATTGTATGACAAAATCAGTGACAATTAATAAAGAAATATTTACGACAGAAAATCTCGCTTTTTATAAGCGGGATTTTTTCGGTCACAAAAAACACCAAAGGAAGAACGGTTTAAAAAGTATATGAAAAGATTACAAAATATGCCATAAAAAGCAAAATAACATTTGTTTATTATGCTATTGAAACAAAAAATGAGAATGTGGTATAATTTACGAAAACATACGAAAATAGCGAAACAAATATAAATTGAAAAATAAAGTATCTGTTTTATACTATATAGAAAAGAGAGCAGGTAATTAGTTATTTATGGAACAAAAAGAATTAAAACGGATGACACGATCCGAATTGATAGAAGTGATTTATGAACTGGAACTACAAAATCAGCAGTTGCAGGAAGAATTGGATGCAGCTAATGAACGTCTCAAAGACCGGACAATTATGATTGACGAAGCGGGCTCCATCGCCGAAGCAGCACTCAAGATCAACCATGTGTTTGAAAGTGTACAAAATGCAGTGGATGATTATGTGAACAATATGAAGCTGCTGACCATTAACCGATGCGAAAAAATGATGCTTGAGCAGATTAATCTGCAAAGAAGAGTAAGGGAGAAGGAAGCAAAACATGAAATCGGTAAAAAAACAGAATGTGATGATTCCAAAGATGGAGGAAGTAGAGCAGGAAAAGGAACGTCTGAATAATCGCCACCGGTTTTATAAATTGTTACGGAATACGACGTTTACACTTCTCGTTGTTGCTGCGGCATCTGTATTGATTGCTTTTTTGCTGATGCCGGTGTTGCGCGTGTCCGGAGACAGTATGGAACCGACACTGAAAGATCAGGATGTGGTGCTTCTTGTGAAGACAGATCACTTTGAGACTGGTGAGTTGTGCGGATTCTACTGGCAGAATAAGTTGTTACTGAAACGAATTATCGCCGGCCCCGGTGATATGGTAGATATCAAAGATGACGGCAGCGTGTATGTTAATGGACAGGAATTGGACGAGCCGTATGTGACAGAGAAAAGTCTTGGAGATTGTGATATGGAATTCCCGTATCAGGTTCCGGAAAATAAATATTTTGTGATGGGAGATCACAGAAGTGTATCCATTGACAGTCGAAACAGTGTCATTGGATGCGTGGACAAAAGCCAGATGGTTGGAAAAATCTGGATTCGTGTATGGCCATTGAAAAATCTGGGAAGTGTATAGAAGATGAATGGAAGGGAGTGCATTTTTCTATGCAAAAAGATGTGAAATTGCTTGTTGAGAGTTTCGCAAAAGACAGAAAACAGAAAAAACAATATGTACTCACGTTATTGATATGTGCGGTTATGGTTTCGTTACTTGTTGCCTGGGGCTTCAAGCTGACGGGGATTTCTGCGACAGCAGATGATACGGAGATGGCAGAGGCATTGGAAGCTGCTGCCATGATGGATGAAACACAAGAAACGGAAGCAACAGAGATAGCAGAGACGGAAACCGAAGAAGATTCAGAAAAGCTGGTGACGGCACAGACAAAACAGGAGAAAACAGTAAAAGCGAGCAAACTTGCAGTACAGACATCGGATGATGCGGAAACGGAGAGTGTTTATCGCTTTTATTTTGCTGCTCCGAGTGGCTGGGAAAGTTACGTAATACGTGCAAATGTAAAATTACAGTCAGACAAGGATAGCTGGCGTTATTATGAAATGAAAGATGTGGGAAGTATTGGAAATACACATGTGTATTGTGCTTCAATTCCAAAGGATGAATGTATCTATAATGGATATGCAACACTTCAGTTTCAGAAATGTAATAATCTAAATGACACCAGTATTATGGAGCAAAAAGTAGCTTTTGATAGTACATGGACAAGTTATCGATAGTCTGGTTAATAAAATATACAGGGACACAGGAAGTGGTTATGCCTGGCATTCATATGGTTTGGCAGGAAAAACAATATATTTCAGTACTGCATCATTTTCGCATGAAACATCTTTTTCATTTTTGGTTGATGGAGTAGAAGTGATTCCAAAATACAATAAAACCAAGAAGGTATGGTATTATAAATTTCCGGATGACACTTCAGCTACGATTCAGACAAGTCTTCAGGTGAAAATTGGTGACAAGACATATGCGGCATTTCAGTGGAATGATACTTCAAACAATCTTGTGGTCGTCAACAGCAATGGAAAAGCTGGAGTGACAGGGACCTATGAGGCACCGGCGGTAACTGTATATTTTGATGCGACATTGTCAAAATTGTCATATGCTTTACCAAATAATACTATTGATACGGGAAGTAATATACCAAAAAATTCCGGAAATGGTATGCCGGCATCTACAGCGGAGGTTCTATATTGTTATGTGACTTCTGCTGATGGAGTGACTAAGAAAACGACAATACAAATGAAAAAGGAAGCTTCCCATACAGATACTAATCATACATGGTCGGATGTCTGGTCGGCAGATATTCCGGCTGGATACACTAGAATTCGTTTTGCAACATGGAATGTAACAGATGAGAACGCTGCAGCGAATGGAGATGGTACAGCAATGTACACAATTCCGGAGAATCTGGATAAACCTTGCTTTTATGCAGATACCAGTGATTCTGTTATTTATACAGGTGGAAATCGTGGCGGTTACTGGGATGAAGTGTATACCATAAGGGACGCACAGACAGGCAAGAACAGTAAGGTAAACAATATTTCTTCTGGAACTTTTACAAAGGATAGTCAGACATTGTATGTAGATTCTACGATATATGACTATTTTTCGGACTATGAGTTGAATGGAACAAGCCGGTCAAATTATGATAAGAGTAGTAATGGTGAATCGCAGAGAAACTGGGTTACATTTCGTCAGTTTGATCAGGCGTTGAGCTCGTATTATCAAAGTGCTGATGCAAGCTATCCTATTTACACAGGACATTTTCAGCCAAGCTATTCTAATTGGGGAACTTTATTTTCGGATATAGCTGGGACATTGAATCTTTATCATAAATTTAATTCGGATAATAAATTTTTTGCGATAAATAATTCGACATTAAATGATTATGGGAAAGGTACCTATTACAATTATGCGACGCAGGGACTGGTTGCTCCCACGTTGGAAAACAATAATACCTTGTTGATGGTAAGCAATTCTAATGCACAGCCGCATTTCAATACTTCTTTTTTGGAAGGCGACAATAGTAAGAATACAAAGATTGGTGAAGTATATGACGATGTAGCATTTCCTTTTACAAAAAAAGAAGTATATGAGGATGAAAATGGCGTCGAGTATTGGTGGTTCGACAGTGCGAATACATCATTAACACTGAAGAAAAACAGTTCGGATAGTTCCTATTACCTGGATGGTAAGGTGGGACAACAAAATAACCAAAGTTATAATGTGAATAGTTCTTCAAAGATAGGTGATGTATCAAATACATATGGATATTTTCCGTTAAATTTCAATGCTACAGAAAAGACCGCTTCTACCTACAATTATGGTTTTGGAACGAAGATGAGTTTTAAATTCCGTCTGACCAGTGATGGAACAGTTAAAAATTCAGTTGGAGATGATGTCCCGATTCGTTTTCGGTTCTCTGGAGATGATGATGTGTGGGTATTTATTGACGGAAAGTTAGTTCTCGATTGTGGTGGTGCCCATGGAAAAGTAACAGGTCTTCTGGACTTTAAAGACAAAAAAGCGTATGTAAGTGATGTGAAAGAGGCAGGAGATTCCACTTTAAGATATACAAAGTTAGGTAGTAGCTTAAATCTTACATATACGGCAGGAGGCGAAGAAGGTAGCACTTCTCAGTCGGAAACCTACAATTATTCAAAAGCTTTTTCGGATGTTATAGCAACAGGAGACACCAAGGAACATACCCTGACGATGTTTTATATGGAACGAGGTATGTGGGAGTCGAATATGTCCGTGGCATTTAACTTCCCGGATGAGAATCAGCTACAGGTACAGAAAAAAGTGGATACAAGTAATGTGGCAGATGAGTTTAAGTCCATGTTTGATAACCAGTCCATTTTCTCATTTACATTGAAAAATATGGTGACACACTATGGAACGATTACGATATCAGATGACAGTGCCACCCCGGAAACATTTGCATCTGCATTCACTGGAACTATTTCTCCTGCAAGCTCTGCAAATACATTTAAGGTAACCCAAAAGGACAGTGAGACTGTATTGCTATGGAATGCAAAGTATAGCAATGAAGGTCAAAAGTATACGGACAAGCGATTGGGAATTCTACAGGCAGATGGAGATAAGATAATTGATGCATCGGAAATGCGGTTCCTGAAATTTGGTATTTATTATGATGGAAGTGATACGCCATCACAAAGTCTTGCCTATCTTGTCCTGACAGATGAAAACGGAAAAAAGGCCTATGGATTTTTGAATAATAAGTTATACGGAAGTGCCGTTATAACCAAAAAGGCATGGGCAACGCTGACAGTTGATTTGGATAAATTGAAAAAAGAAGACGGCTTTGACTGGTCGAAGGTAAATAGTATTGGCTTCCAGTATGACAAATCACAGAATATTTACTTAAAGAATTTTGTATTTTATCCAAGTTCCGTAGCGACAAAACAGGCGGGCTTTATTGTAAAGCAGAAGGAAATCGCGGACTATGGTTCTGCAGAATCCGGGCAATTAGAGCTGGCAAAGGGAGCAAAGTATACATCAACCGCAAATGAAGGAACCTATGTGGTTGATGAAAACGGAGAGTTTGCTTTACAAAATGAGGAATTGATTAGGTTCCGTGATCAGTTTCGGCGAGGCAGTTATCTGCAATTGACGGAAAATCTGACAGAAACGCAGAAGAACCTGTTTGATACGAGTTGGACCATGTATGAAAATGAACAGGCAGTTGCCAGCAGCATGCCGAGTTCTTCTGTTTTTACTGTGAAAGGAACAAATCAATCCTTGATTGATATCAAGAGAACCGCGGTCGATGACGGGCGTACAGAAGTCCAAAGACAAGAGGGCACAGAGGATACAGGAAATAAATATACAGGAACGCGACCTGATGATAGTTTTGTGTTCCGTTCATACAGTAATCCGGACAGTACAAGTACCTTTAACAAACAGAAAATTGTCTTTATCAACGTTGTAAAAACTGGAAGCCTGACCATTTCAAAAAAACAGGCCGAAGGCAGTGAAACACTGGGTGGAAGATACACATTTTATGTTGTGTGTACGAATATTGGTGGAATGGGACTTGAGAGCAATCCAGTGGTCTTAGGACCATATAATCTGAAAATTGGAGAGAGTAAAAAAATCTCAGGTATTCCAATCAATACAGATTATAAAATCTATGAGATAAAGCGGGAAGACAATTCGAAATTACAAAAGGTAGAAATTGATGGTTCAAAGTCGGAAATTGCAGCGGGCACGATTACCATTACAGGAAACGAGCAGGATGGTTTCTATGTAGAGGGATCAGTCAGCGGTGATCATACAGCTACAATGTACAATAGCCGTATTCCGTTAATGTCCATTAATGTCACAAAAAAATGGGTTGGCGATAATGGCGAGAGACCAAATATGGTTGTTCTTCAATTGCAAAGGCGTTCCGAAAGTGATTCGGGTGATGAATCCAAATGGGAAGCGGTACCGGGTTACAGCGAGATTACGTTGGAGTCAACAGATAATCCAAAGACAGAGGGAGAGACAACAACATGGTCTACGACAATCAGTGATCTGGAAGTATATGTCTCTGGAAGCAACGGAACAAGGTATCAATACCGCTTGGCTGAATTAGATGAAGATGAAAATGTAATTGCAAAACGAGGTACTTTTGGAAAAGAGTATTCTGTAACATATGATGATCCACTTACACCTGAGGAACAATCGGGAACAGAGAGTAAAACATATAATTTGACTGTTCAAAATAAACTCAGGGAATATGAACTTCCGGAAACGGGAGGAACCGGTACGCAGCCATTTGGCGTTGCAGGAGCCGGACTTATGGTACTAAGCCTGATTGCTTTATTGCATCATTTGCAATATCAGGGGAAGCGAAAGGGAGTATATAGATGTACAACATCAAATGGAAAGAGAGGAAAAGAAAGATGAAAACTTGGAACAAAGGGAAAAGAACACTGGCGTTGCTGGTGTGTGTATTACTGACTGTGCTGTCGGTGGTACCGGCAATGGGAGCGACTGGAACAAAGAAAGGTGAAACCAGCAAATTTACAATTAGTAATACGGTAAACGGACATACTTACAAACTGTACCAGATTTTAGTTGGTGATGTGTCAAACTTATCAGAAGGAACTGGTACGCTTTCAAATGTTGAGCCTGGTTTAAATGCAAAAAAGAATGGTGGTGAGACGAAAGAAGCGTTTGTTAAAAGAGTGTATGATATGGTTAATGCAAATGATGTTACAGCGGATACTTTAGGTAAGGTGGCATTAGATTTTGTTGATACTACTAGTATTGCTGCATATTCAGTTACCGGAACTGGAAGTACAGAAAAAATAGACGTGAATAATGGATATTATATAGTTGTTGATGCGTATACGAAGTCAGGAAATGTAACAGACGGAACGGATACGATTTCAAGTTATCTTGTTGCTGTAGTCGGAGATACCACGGTTGAACCTAAAGATGATTACCCGACGATTGATAAGAAAATTGTTGATACTGATGCAAATAAAGCAATGGATGATTCGAAGAAAACAGATACCGCTGCAATCGGAGATATTATCAACTATGAAGTATCGGGCAATTTACCAGATATGACAGGTTATACTTATTACTATTATTACATCACGGATAAACTTTCCAAAGGGTTAACATTGGATGAAAGTTCGTTTAAAGTGATGGTTGGTGATAATACACTTACAAAAGATACTGATTATTATATTTATGTTACTAATAATAGTGATGGAACAACAAGTTTTAAACTTGCAATGGAAGATTTGAAAAAATATGCAACAGGTAAGAATATTGCGGTTGGCTCAACTATAAAAATTACGTATGATGCAACAGTAAATAAGGATGCTGCAATTGGTCTAGATCCAAATACAAATACAGTGCAACTTACATATTCAAATAATCCTACACAGTCGGTCAGAAAAGACAGCAAAGATAAAGGAATTCCGGATGATACTGTACCAACGGGAGTAGGACCGGATAAGGTAACAAAGACATACGTTACAGAGTTGACGATTATCAAGGTTGACGGAGATGGAAATGCATTAAAGGGTGCACAGTTTAAATTGACAGGTAAAAATCTTAATCAGATAATAGTTACTACAAATACTGATTTCACACAAAAGGCAGGTGGTACCTATTATAAATTAAAAACAGGAGCCTATACACAGATTGCACCTAAAGATGATGGAAGTAATAATGATCTTTATGAAAGCATAGATACAAAATATTCATGTAAAGTGACAACAGAAACAAAAACACTTACACAAGCTGGTGAAAACACAAATATAACAATGGAAGTTGATGACAGTGGTTATTTGAAGTTTACAGGTTTGAACGTTGGAGAATATACTTTGACTGAGACAAAGACTCCGGATGGATATAATACAATTGATCCAATTAACTTTACGATAAATGCAAGTGTCAAGGCGAATACTTCAACCACAGAGACGGGGGGAAATATTGTATGGTCTAGTACAAAGCCTACTGTAATTGCTTTGAATGAAACGAATGGAACATTTACTACAACAATTAAAAATACAAAAGGAACGCTCCTTCCATCCACAGGTGGCATCGGTACCCGCATTTTCTACATCGTTGGTGGAATTTTGATGGTATCAGCTGGTATTGTTCTTGTTACAAAAGCAAGATTTAAGAAAAATAAGTAGAGATGTAATCTATGAAAAAACATATTTCGACCATTGTTTTTGGGTTGATATTTTTTGTAGGACTGGCTGTCATGCTTTATCCGACGGTCAGTGACTACATTAATTCCAGACATCAGACGAGAGCAATTGCGAGTTATCAGGAAACAGTCTCGAACATGAAGGAAGAGGACTATGAGAAAGCATTTGCTGCGGCGGAGGCCTATAATCAGAAACTGGCAGAGACCCCGGAGGCTTTTTACGAACCGGATCTGTTAGACGGGTATGATGATATTTTGGATATTACAGGAACTGGAATTATGGGATATATATCGATTCCAAAGATAAATGTGGAACTTCCAATTTATCATGGAACCGATGATTCCCGTCTGCAGACGGCTGCCGGACATCTACAGGGGAGCAGCTTACCAGTTGGCGGTGCCAGTACGCATAGTGTGATCTGCGGACATCGCGGTCTGCCAAGTTCTACGCTGTTTACCCATCTGGACCGGTTGGAGAAAGGCGATACGTTTTCTATCACAATCCTGAATCGGACGATGACCTATCAGGTTGACCTGATCAGTATTGTGGAACCGGATGAGGTTGATAAGCTACAGATCACAGACGGGGAGGATTACTGTACATTACAGACCTGTACACCGTATGGTATCAATACCCAGCGTCTGCTTGTTCGTGGAACGCGCATTGCAGAGGATGCACCGGAGAGCGTGCGGATTACTGCGGATGCTTATCAGATTGAGCCGATTGTGATTGCACCACTGGTTGCTGTTCCGATTGTCTTATTGCTGGTACTTGCATTATTTATTTGGAAAAAGAGGTAGAATCGTGATGAGAAAATATATAAAAAAATGTATATGTGTCATGGCGATGATTCTGCTGATCGGTTGTATGGAGGTTCTGCCGGTTGGCGCAGAACAGACAGGACAGCTTACGATTTATATTGGAAACCCGGGTGGAAAAGTTATGGTGTATCGCGTTGCAAACTCGAATTTGCAGTTCGTAAATGGCTTTTCTGCGGCAGGAGTGTCACTGGATGATCTGACAGACAGCAGTCTGCCAAAGAAACTGCAGGCTGTGGTGACGGGCGATACCGCTTCGGTTTCGGCTTCTGCGGGTTCGGACGGAAAGGTGCATTTCCAGAACTTGCAGATGGGTGTGTATCTGGTCGTGCAGACAGAGGTAGTAGCCGGGTATGAACCATTTGCATCGTTCCTTGTGACAATCCCGATTAAGGATGGACAGAATTGGAACTACGATGTGGATGCTTCGCCAAAGATGGAGTTAATTCCAAAGAAGGATATTGTTCCACCACCAGACACTGAGACACCGGACACTGAAGTACCGGATACGGAGGTGCCAGATACCGAAGTTCCGGATACCGAAGTTCCAAATACGGAGGACACGGAAGATCGGAACCAGTCGCTGCATAGGGTTACAGAAAAAGATACGGAAGAGTATGATTGGAATTTTTCCAAGAATGGAAGCCCGGATGATGCACCGAAGATTCCACAGACCGGACAGCTGGTGTGGCCGATTCCGGTGCTTGCTTTTATCGGACTTGTGTTGATTTTAGTAGGAAAAAGATGGAAAGATGAGAAGAAATAAAGCTGGCAAATATGTGATGCTTCTTGGTGTACTTTGCATTGTTGCGGCACTTTCTCTGGCCGTATACAATGCATGGGATGACCACAGAGCGACAGTAGAATCTGCAGAGATTGTGGATGAAGTACGGACGGCTATCGTGCAGCGCACAGAGCAGGAGCCGGATACGGAAGAAAATAATGCAGCAAATGAAAAAACGATTACCGTTGATGGAGATACGTTTCTGGGATGCCTTCTGGTCCCTTCTATGGGGCTTGAGATTCCAATCCGTTCACAGTTTAGCATGGAAGGAATGGAGTCCGCAGCGGTCTGTTACGCAGGCAGCATGGAAGAGAATAATCTGGTAATCGGAGGACACAATTACAGTCGGATCTTTCGTCCAATCAAGCAGCTTCCGGAAGGTGCGCTGGTGCAGATTCTGGATGCTGGGGGCAAGGTCACCGACTATGAAGTTGTGTCTCTGGAAATTTTAAATCCCGATCAGGTGGATGCACTGACTGCGGATTCAGACGATTGGGATTTGTCTCTCTTTACCTGTACCACAGGTGGTGGCAGCAGATACGTCGTGCGCTGTGCACGCGTGGATCAGTAAGTGATCATTTGGGTGGCACGCTGGAAGTAATAAGCGTGATCCGAGAGAATTTCATCATCCGCAAGCTGCGTCTCGTTCACTTCACGTATGAATGTTGCGTAGTGATCGAGCGTGGACTTGCTGATATGATCAACGGGAATAATTAATACTTCGTGAATACTGCTCGGCAGAATGAGAAGATCCTTTTCGAAGGAGTCCGCAATCTGCGCGAGCAGTTTTTCGTATAACAAAGCAGTTGCGCCGTTGGTGCGGCAGCGGTTCGTGAGGATATAAATCTGCGGATCATCTTTATCGATGTCTTCCGCACAGATATAATGACTTTGCAGCAATACTTCTGTCAGCGGCATAAGCTGATGTGGGAGAAGTTTTGGTGTGTTTTTCTTTGCCACCTGATAAAGTTCTTCTTTCTTGATTTTCCAGATATCCAGATGGGAATTGTGAATCAGTATATGTGCATTATTTTCTTCGTTGGCATGAAGCAGGCAGTAAAAGATGACCGCCAGATCATGATAGCGGAAGTGCGGGACTTCCTGCAGCATCTTTTCATTCTGTTTGTAATTGACCAGACGCATGGTCACAAGCTTTTTCGCTTTTGCAAAGTCGGTAAAGAAGCTTACGTCGATATCTTCCTCCGGCAGATGTTCCTGATAGGTGATAAGAATATCGGTATAGATATCTTCCATAGGAACGCCCTGCAGGTAACGGTGATAATATGGATTTAAATATATGGTCGGGGAAATGTTTAAATTCGGGCGAAAGATGATGAGCCCGTCCAAATCGGTGCCGTTATTCTTGGTGAATCGGCGGATGTCTAAAGTGGCATCAGCGTCAATGCGAAGAGATAACTGTGTTTTAATGGTTGTTAAAAATTCCTGATAATTCATAAGTTCTCCTTGGCCTATGGAGAAGTATGCAATTTATAAATTATGGGATCATGGTACGATTTGTACCGGATAAAGAAAAATCCACGATGCATTAACATCGTGGATTTACTTTACCATGTTTTAGTTTTATTTGCAATCATTTTTTATGATTTCATCGTTTATTTTTCTAGTTGGACAGAAGCTCCTGCCAGAGTGTGCTGTATAATTTGCTGGCATTATCATCTAAAGCGGTGTAAATGACACAGTTTTTGATAGTGTCACTGCTTGGGTTGATCGCTTCGTTTTCTTTTACGTCAGCATCTTGATTTTCTACAACGGATGTGATTGGAGATGCATACTGGACATATTCAAAGTTGGCTTCTGCAATATCATCGCGGCATATGAAGTTTAAGAATTTCATTGCGGCATCGGTATTTTTTGCTGACTTTGGAATGAACCAGGAGTCAATCCAGAGGTTAGAGCCTTCCTTTGGAACGGAGTATGTAAGATTTTCATTTTCGTTCATAGCGAGTGCAGCTTCACCGGAGTAACATAAGGCAATCTTTGCGTCTTCTGCGATCATAGAATCAGCGGTTTCGTCTACATAGTAAGCATATACGATGCCGTTGTCTTTTTGCTTTTTCAGGATATCTAATGCTTCACGCAGATGGGATTCATCAGTCTCGTTAATGGAATAACCAAGAGAAACGAGTGCTGGTGCAAAGGTATCACGTACTGAGTTTTCCATGATGATTTCATCTTTGTAGGACGCATCCCACAGACAATCCCAGCTTGCTACTGCTGAAGCATCTACTTCGTTTTTGTTATAGAGCAGTCCGAGGGTTCCGTAAAAATAAGGAACGGAATATGTATGGTCTTTGTCATAAGAAGAAGTCATATCGATGATAGTAGGATCGAGGTTTTTATAATTTTCCATACCTGCATAATCCATTTCCTGTACTTCCCCTTCGTTGATGAGTTTTTCTACCATATATTCGGAAGAGCAGATGACATCATAGTCGATGGAACCGGCTTTGTATTTCGTGTACATTTCTTCCGGACTTTCGTATTCTTCGTATTTTACAGTGATACCGGTTTCTTTTTCGAATGTCTTTACGGCATCTTCGTCGATGTATTTACCATAATTTAATACGGTAAGTGTTTCCTTATTCTTGTCAGCAGAGGAGCTCTTGCCACAGGCGGTAACGCTGGTAGCTGCTAAGGCGAGGATGAGGATTGTGCTTAAAATCTTTCTTTTCATAATAATACTCCTTTTGATTTAATTTTTCTGTGTTGCCGTTTTTTTCATTCCAGGTCGGATGTTTCCGAGCAGAAGAATGATCAGTACGGCAAAGAATAATATGGTGGAAAGCGCGTATAATTCCGGCTTGATTCCCTTTCGTAATTCCGTATAGAGCATGGTGGAAAGTGTATTGACACCAGCTCCTTTGGTAAAGTAAGTGATGGAAAAATCATCCAGTGACATTGTCACTGCCATCATAAATCCAGAGAATACACCTGAACGGATTTCCGGCCAGGTTACTTTATAAAATGCATAAAGCGGTGTGGCACCGAGGTCAAGTGCTGCTTCGTAGGTACTTTTATTTGCCTGTTTTAATTTTGGCAGAACATTCAGTATTACGTAAGGAATGCTGAATGTAATGTGTGCAATCAGAACGGTTACGAAACCGAGATCAATGAATTTAACAAACAGTAACATCATGGAGATTCCGGTTACGATATCTGCATTCAGCAGAGGAATGTTGGTAGCTCCGAGATAAATGGTCTGTTTTCTTTTTTTCATGGCTGCAATTCCGAGTGCTGCCAGTGTTCCAATCAGTGTCGAAATGATGGCTGACAGGAAGGTAATCTGCAGGGTAGTAATAAATGCAGACATAATTTTTTCGTCTTGAAAGCAGCTTGCATACCAGTGGAACGTAAATCCGCCCCACACAACCTTTGTCTTTGAGTTATTGAAGGAAAGTGCAATCAATACAATAATCGGAAGATAAAGGAATAAAAAGATTAAAAACACATAGAACCGTGAGGCACATTTCTTTACCATATCGCTGTTCCCTCCCCTTCTTTATCAAACATGTTTACGAGTGCCATACTTGCGATAACAAAAATCATCAGGACAAAGGAAAGTCCGCTTCCGGCATTCCACTGCATGCCCTGCATGAAGTCCTGTTCGATGACGTTTCCGATGAGCAGGACGTGACCGCCACCCAATACCTGGGAGATTGCGAAACTCGTAAGCGATGGAACGAATACCATTACGATTCCGCTGATGATTCCGGATACGGTCAGTGGAAGGATGATTTTAAAGAAGATGGTCACATTATTTGCACCAAGATCCTTTGCAGCTTCAATCCAGTCTTTGCGGATTCGTGTCATGGAATTGTAGATCGGCAGAAGCATAAATGGAAGAAAATCATAAACCATGCCAAGAACAACTGCCGATGGAGTATTTATTATATTTATCTTTGACAAACCAAGTGCCGTGAGAATGGAGTTGAATACTCCATTTTTTGAGAGGAGAAGTTTCCATGCAAGAATACGTAGCATGAAGTTCATCCACATTGGCAGCATAAAAATAAATACGACCAGTCCCTGATTTTTAATCTGCATATTGTTCAGTATCATTGCCAGCGGATAGGAGAGTACCAGACAGATGATGGTACAGATGATTCCCAGTTTCAGGGAAAGTCCAATGGCACTGAGGTTGGTCGCAGAGGTAATTGCTGCGACATACTCGAAGGTAAAGCCACCGTCGCTGTTTGTAAAAGCGTAATACAGAATCATGACCATAGGAAGAACAATAAATCCGATGATCCAGATCAGATATGGACCGGCGAGAAATTGCTGTTTGAATTTATTCATCGATCTCCACCGCCTTTTCATCAGAAGATTCCGGTTTGTGCATGATCTGGATGTTGAACGGAATTACTTTGATACCGACATGGGTTCCCACAGGAACAAACTTGGTCGTGTGAACAAGCCACTCGTATCCATTTGCCATGACATCCAGCTCGTAATGTACGCCCTTGAAAATAAGGGAAGTGACATCACCTTCCAGATATCCTTCGGATGGATCCACCAGTTCGACATCTTCCGGACGGATGACAACGTCAACCGGTTTGTTATTTCCGAATCCGGTGTCGACACAAGGCATTTTTACGCCGAGGATTTCTACAAGTTTGTCTTCAATCATGGTTCCGTCGATGATGTTGCTGTGCCCGATGAAGTCGGCAACGAAAGCATTTTCCGGTTCGTTGTAAATGTTTTCCGGTGTACCGATCTGCTGGATATATCCCTGGTTCATGACCACGATGGTATCCGACATGGTAAGTGCCTCTTCCTGATCATGCGTAACATAAACGAAAGTAATGCCGAGTTCTTCTTTTAAACGGATCAGCTCATACTGCATGCTTTGGCGAAGTTTTAAATCCAAAGCGCCAAGCGGCTCATCCAGTAAGAGTACCTTTGGTTCGTTTACGATTGCTCGTGCGATTGCGATACGCTGCTGCTGACCACCGGAAAGTGAATCTACGGAACGGTTCTCAAATCCATCCAAATTAACAAGTTTTAATGCATATTTAATTTTGTCATTAATGTAGGCTTTGCTTTTTTTACTGATTTTCAGACCGAATGCAATATTTTCGGCAATCGACATATGCGGGAAAAGTGAATATTTCTGAAATACGGTATTCAGTTTTCTTTCGTTTGCCGGAACGTTTGTAATATCAGTGCCATCAAAAAGAATTTTTCCTTTGTCCGGGGTTTCAAATCCGCCCAGAAGACGAAGTGTTGTTGTTTTTCCACATCCAGATGGTCCGAGAAGCGTTAAGAATTCGTTTTCACGCACATACAGATTCAGTTCATCCAATACGAGATTGTTGTCGTAGGATTTGGAGATGTCAATAAAATCAATTAAATGTTTGCTCATGTTTTTTATGTCCTTTGTTATAATTATATTTAATTTAGAGGTTAAAAGCTTGGGGGAGTGGTAACCCATATGAGTATGGCATCACGACTTCCGGTGTTTTCCAGAAAATGTTTTTTCCCAGCCTTGAAATAAAAGGATTCTCCGGAACGTACTGTGTGGGTTTTACCACCATATGTAATGCGGATGCTTCCTTTGATCACATATCCAAAGTCTTCCCCTTCGTGTGGAAGATATACTTCCGAAGTTCCACCTGCGTGAAGCGTCATCCGCACAGGTTCCATCGCATTTTTTTGCGCATTGGGGACAATCCACTCAATGCAGCTGTTTTTTTCTTCGTCGATCTTTTCAAAATAATCTTCAGCTTTAAACACAATCTGTTCCGGTTCTTCATCGGTAAAGAATTCTGCCGGCGTTGTGCCAAGGCATTGGATAATGTCGAGCAGTGTTCCTACGGACGGAGAGTTCTGGTTTCGCTCCAATTGTGAAATAAAGCCTTTTGTCAATTCGGCACGGTCCGCCAGTTCCTGCTGGGTGAGTCCGTACTGGATACGAAGTTCTTTCATCCGATGTCCGATATCCATGACAAAGCCTCCTGATAGTTGATTTTTGGTTTATTTATTGTGCTACAATTCTAATAATTGATTTTTTGTTTACTAAAAATAAACCCAATAAAACATTCTAACGTATTAATTCGGAAAGTCAATAGATTTACAGAAAAAATGGTTGATTTTATTGAAAAGATTTGATAGTATAATTAAGTGCTTAAAAACAAGCACTTAATATAATTGCCAATATGGCTCAGTCGGTAGAGCGACGCACTCGTAATGCGTAGGTCAGGGGTTCGAATCCCCTTATTGGCTTCATCTTAGTCGTTTATCATTCGATAAGCGGCTTTTTTGATATTTTCTGATTAATCAGTTGTTCTTTGAAAGGAAAATTGATATAATATCGTCAGTTGCGCAAAGCGATTTTTATAATAAGGAATAATATGCGAAAGAAAGGATAGGAAATGAAAGAAAACCTGAATTTAAGTGACAAGAAAATGGTGATGACGATCGCGGCATTCGCTGTTATTGTGGCGGCTATGGTTGTCATTGGAGTATGCGTGTTTCATGTGCCGGTTGTGGCAATGTGTCTGCTTGTGATTCTTGAGACAGTGCTTGCGGTATTTCTTCATCATGCAGAATTATGGTTACATGGAGCTGTTATTCTGGCGGAAGTGATCGTAGGCATTTTATGTTCAAAGATTCTTTTGGTTGTGTTGTGCGCAGTTGTATATGTTGCTGCAACTGCATGCTTACAGGTTTCAGATAGAGGAGAAAAATTAAATGGATGACAGTAGCTACAGTAGACAGCAGCTCGATGATTTATTTTTAAAAATGATTGCGTACTATGCAGGAGATCCGAAACGGATCCAGCATTTTACAAAGGTGCATAGTTTTGCGAGACTTATCGGCGTGGGGGAAGAGATGGATGCCGCTTCTTTGTTTATTCTTGAAGCGGCGGCATATACCCATGACATTGGAATCAAACCGGCAGAGGAAAAATACGGAAGCTGCGATGGAAAGCTGCAGGAGCAGGAAGGACCGATCGTGGCACAGAAAATGCTTTCGGAACTTGGCTTTGAAAATTACATCATTGACCGTATCTGCTATCTTATCGGCCACCATCATACATATGATAATGTAGAAGGTCTGGATTATCAGGTGCTGATTGAAGCGGACTTTCTTGTAAACTTATATGAGGATGATATAAATCGCAACGGCATCGAAAGCGCATATAAAAACATTTTCCGCACGGATACCGGCAAGTGGATTTTTGAAGAAATGTTTTTTGGAGAATCAGAGAAGTCATGAATGCGATAAATTACCAGAAAGTAATGGAAGATCTGATTGCACAATCCTGTGGAGAGGACAAAGTTCCGAGGCTTTTGCTGCACAGTTGCTGTGCACCATGCAGCTCCTATTGTATTGCTTGTCTTGCGGAGCATTTTCATGTGACGGTATTTTATTATAACCCGAATATATATCCGCCGGAAGAGTATCATATGCGGGCAAAAGAACAGCAGAGATTCATTCAGGAGTTTCCTGTACGCTATCCGGTGCAGTTTGTTGAGGGCATCTATGATACAGATAAATTTTATGCCATGGCAAAGGGAATGGAAGATATCCCGGAGGGCGGCAAACGGTGTTTTGCCTGTTATGAGCTGCGTCTGCGAGAGGCGGCAGAATATGCAAAAGCGCATGATTTTGATTTTTTTACCACAACACTTTCCATCAGCCCACTCAAGAATGCAGCGAAGCTGAATGAGATCGGAAAGAAGTTGGAAGAAGAGTATTCTGTGCAATATTTATATTCTGATTTTAAAAAGAAGGATGGCTATAAGAAATCCACGGAAATTTCAAAAGAGTACCATATGTACCGACAGTATTACTGCGGATGCGTCTATTCCAAACGAGATCGGGATAGACAGATTGCGGCAGATAATCATAAAGAATAACTATTATTTAGGAAAGCGAGGAGTTACCATGGCTCAGTTATGGGGTGGAAGATTCACCAAAGAGACAGATCAGTTAGTTTACAATTTTAATGCGTCAATTTCGTTTGACCAGAAGTTTTACAAGCAGGATATTCAGGGATCAATTGCACATGTATCCATGCTTGGAAAACAAGGAATTCTGACTGAAAAAGAAATGCAGGATATTATCACATGCCTGAAAGAAATTGAGGCAGATGTAGAGAGTGGTAAGCTCGAAATTACATCCGAATATGAGGATATTCACAGTTTTGTAGAAGCAAATCTTATTGATCGTTTGGGAGATACCGGAAAGAAGTTACATACGGGACGAAGCAGAAATGATCAGGTGGCATTGGATATGCGTTTATATACCCGACTGCAGGTACTTGAGACAGACGAACTTCTTGAAAAACTTTTACAGGTACTTCTTCGTATTATGAAAGAGAATACGCAGACAATCATGCCGGGATTTACACACTTACAGAAAGCACAGCCGATTACACTGGCACATCATATGGGGGCATATTTTGAAATGTTCAAACGCGATCGTTTCCGCATGCATGATATTTATGAGAGAATGAACTATTGTCCGCTGGGATCAGGTGCACTTGCAGGAACGACCTACCCGTTGGATCGTGAGTATTCTGCAAAACTGATGGGCTTTTATGGACCGACATTAAACAGTATGGATGGTGTATCGGATCGTGATTATCTGATTGAATATCTTTCAGCAATGTCTACCATTATGATGCATCTGAGTCGTTTTTCTGAGGAAGTTATCATATGGAATTCCAATGAGTACAAATTTGTAGAGATTGATGATGCTTATAGTACTGGAAGCAGTATTATGCCACAGAAGAAGAATCCGGATATTGCAGAACTTGTACGTGGAAAGACAGGACGTGTGTATGGTGCACTCATGTCACTGCTTACTACAATGAAGGGAATTCCGCTTGCATATAATAAAGATATGCAGGAAGACAAGGAACTTTCTTTTGATGCAATTGATACAACAAAGGGATGCATAGCTTTGTTTACTGGTATGATCGATACGATGAAATTTAATAAGGATGTAATGCGTAAAAGCGCAGCGCATGGATTTACCAATGCAACAGATGCAGCAGATTATCTGGTAAATCATGGTGTGCCATTCCGTGATGCACATGGAATCATTGGAAGAATCGTTCTATATTGCATTGACAAGCAGATTCCAATTGATGATATGAACCTTGAAGAATTGAAAAAATTCTCTCCAGTATTTGAGAAAGATATTTATGATGCAATTTCTATGGAGACTTGTGTAAATAAGAGACTGACGATTGGAGCTCCGGGCGAGGAAGCTATGAAACAGGTGATCGCAGTAGAGGAAGCTTATCTTGCGGACAATTGGCGTGATGGTATTCAGGCATAATGCGGAACGAAACGGGAGCAAAATAGGATCTATATGACATGGGTTGTGCATAATTCACATAAAATGATAAAATTTTTTATATATTTAAGACAATTTGTTCCTTGTAATTTATGCGAGATTCAAGTAATATATTTCCTATAAAGACACATGTTCGTCTATCACGGACAAAATGCGAAAGAGTTTTTCTGGGAGAGACAGGTGTCCGTGTATGAAAAGAAAACAGAGGAGATTAAAGTAAAATGAGCGAGAAGTTAAAAGTTGGTATCCTTGGTGGAACAGGTATGGTAGGACAGAGATTTATCTCTTTATTAGAGAATCACCCATGGTTTGAGGTTACCACAATTGCAGCCAGCCCGAGAAGTGCAGGAAAGACATATGCAGAGGCGGTTGGTGACCGTTGGAAAATGGATACTCCAATGCCTGAGGCTGTAAAGAATATCGTTGTTATGAACGTAAATGAAGTAGAAAAAGTTGCGTCAGAAGTTGACTTCGTATTTTCTGCTGTAGATATGACAAAGGAAGAAATCAAGAAGATTGAGGAAGATTACGCTAAGACAGAAACACCGGTTGTTTCTAACAACAGTGCACATCGTTGGACACCGGATGTACCTATGGTAGTTCCGGAAATCAACCCACAGCACATGGAAGTAATCAAATACCAGAAGGAGCGCCTTGGCACAAAGCGCGGTTTCGTAGCTGTTAAGCCAAACTGTTCTATTCAGAGTTACGCTCCTGTACTTACTGCATGGAAAGAGTTCGAGCCATACGAAGTAGTTGCTACTACATATCAGGCTATTTCCGGTGCTGGTAAAACATTCAAGGATTGGCCGGAAATGGTTGGAAATATCATTCCATACATCGGTGGTGAGGAAGAGAAATCTGAGAAAGAGCCACTTCGTATCTGGGGACATATTGATGATGAGAAGAAGGAAATTGTTCCTGCAACCTCACCGGTTATCACATGCCAGTGTATCCGTGTTCCAGTATTGAACGGACATACAGCAGCTGTATTTGTTAAGTTCAAAAAGAATCCTACCAAGGAGCAGCTGATTGAAGCATTAAAGAACTACAGTGGAGTTCCACAGGAATTAAATCTTCCAAGCGCTCCGAAGCAGTTTATCCAGTATCTGGAAGAGGACAATCGTCCACAGGTAAGCATGGATGTAAACTTCGAGAACGGAATGGGAATCTCTGTTGGCCGTTTGAGAGAGGATACCGTATACGATTGGAAATTCGTAGGATTATCCCACAACACAGTTCGTGGTGCCGCAGGTGGAGCTGTTCTGTGTGCAGAGCTTTTGAAAGCACAGGGTTATATCACAAAGAAATAAAAAAAATGATTGCATGAAAGCATATAAGATAGCAAAATTGCCCAAAGGGTGGTTTTGCTATCTTTTTTTATGAAAATAGTATTGAGAGTGATATTAAAAAATGATATAATTTCTAGTAAGTCAATATTACGGAGGAAACGTTATGAACGTAAAAACAGCAGATATCAAAGAATTAGAAAGCCATTATGAGAAAAGCGGTAATCAGCTGGTAGTACTGTACGGACGGAAAGAGTGCAAAAAAGAAGAACTGATAAGAGAATTTGTCGAGGATAAGAAGTTCTTTTATTATCGTTGTAGACAGGCTTCTGCACAAGATCAGCTGCGCATGATGGGCGAAGAAATCACCAGACAGTATGATGTGCGTTTGCAGAAAGAGACATATGATGAGTTTTTTAACAGGATTAAAAGTGGAGATGGTTCCAAGCTTGTTGTGGTAATTGATGAAGCGCAATATGCAATGAAGAAGGATGCGACACTTCTGAAAAGCATATTAAAACTTAAAGCAAAGCGTCTGTATCCGGGACCGGTGATGATTGTACTTGCATCTTCTTCAATCGTATGGGTAGAACAGGATCTGGAAGAGACATTTGGAGATGAGTTCAAGAAGATTAATGGACAGATTAAAGTAGAAAATCTGAATTTCCTTGAGATGGTACGTGCATTTCCTTCTCTGCCGGTAAGCGAATGTATTAAGATATATGGAGCAATCGGCGGTGTTCCGGGTTATATGGATGAGTGGAATCCTCATACTTCCTTTAAGGATAATATCTGTCGTATGGCACTGACAGAAGGAGGGTATCTGTTTGATATGGCGGAGCGATTGATTTCTTCGGAACTTCGTGAATTGTCAGTGTATAATACCATTTTATCTGCAATTGCCCAGGGACACAATAAACTGAATGATCTGTTTCTGGCAACCGGGTTTTCCCGTGCGAAGATCAGTGTCTATATGAAGAACCTGAGCCATTTTGATATTGTAGAAAAGGTTGTTTCTTTTGAGACAGGTGGATGGGACAATGCCAAAAAAGGTGTCTACCAGATCAAAGACACTTATGTTAATTTCTGGTTTAAATTTGTATTCCCATATTTGTCTGATTTGTATCTGATGACACCATCGGCTTTTTATGACGCACATATCGCAAAAGAACTGGATGATTATTTGTCACGGTATTTCCGTAATGTATGTATGGAGTATCTGCAGCTTTTGAATCAGATTGGAAAAGTGCCGTTCCCGATTCACAAAATGGGAACATGGATCGGCAAGACAGGAAATGTAGATATTGTTGCACAGAGTTCGGATCGACAGAATATTGTTGGACTCTGCAACTGGAAAGAGCCGGAACTCACCATGCAGATGTGTGAAGACATGTACGAAACCATGCAGAAAGCGAAGATCAATTCGGAGCATTTCTATCTCTTTTCTGCAAAATCGTTCGAGGCGGATCTCGTGGAGCATGCGAAACGCGATACCCGTTTTGAATTAATTGATATGAACGAACTGTAATAGAGGAATCTATGGGAAAATCACTCATTTATGTTGAGCTACACATAAATTATCTTTTTTTGAGTTTTATGATATGTTGTGTTAATGTTTAAATCCATTGTTTTTCTCCTTAAGGTATAAGATTTACTCTACATAATATTTAATAAATATGTATTTTGAAAGTTTTAATGCAAGTCAAATTATATTAACTAATTTTTTGCCACATTGAGGGCAATAATTACATTCAAGTATGTAATCTGCATTATCGTCACCATAAAGTGTTAAACAATTAGCACTCTGCATAAAGACTTCTGCTTTATTATTTGAACCTGGTGATGTGAAATTTATTTTTTGTTTTTGACATAAGTTACATTTTTTATTATTCATATATTAAATCCTCCGAGGTGATTGTTATGGCTAAAAAAGCACGTATTTGGAAAAAAAATGGAAAATCTGTAAATGCAAGCGAGGTATATAGTAAAATTCCATTCTTTTGTGATACAGAAAATTGCGGTGCGGAAATGGTAATTGTTTCCATGGGTGAAGAAACAGCGCACTTTAGAAGTAAATCTAAGAGTGATCACAAATTCGCGGCTTGTATTCGTAATGATATTGACTTTAACACAGACAAATACAATAAAGAACTCTTTAAGTTAGATAATTTCAAAAACAGAATTCTTAGCAATTCTGAAAAAGTTAATATCCATAAAGGGGCTGGAGGTGGCGGAGCAGTTGGTACTGGCTCTAGAATCGCACCTGATACGTTGAAATCAATTTATGCAGCCTATCTTGAAAGCTTATCTATTGGAGATGATACTATTGGCGATTGTAAGTATTCTGATTTTATGAGGTGCAAAGAAAACTACATTGATTTTGTATCAAATCCATGTGGATTTTATGTAGTGGAAGCTACCTATTATCACAAAGTAAAAGATGAATTGGCTTTTTTACTTAATGTTCCAATGTATAGTCCTCAAACACAAAATTTTCATGTAAAAGTTAATTTTACTAACGAAGATGATTTTTGGAGGGTTTACAATCATCATAAGAAATTGGAGAAGGCTTATTTAAGTATTATGTTGATAGCCGCTGAATGGAAATCTGCTGAAGCAAATTCTGATTATATTGCGGAATGTACTGTAACAAAAAGCAGTCAACATACATATATTGCACTGAATTAGGTGATTTTCTTTCCGCAAATAGGGCAATAATTTATGCCATATAGATATTCTCTATCTCTCTTTCTGTCAGTAATCATTAAGGTTTTTGACAAAAATGGTAAGGAAAATTGATAATGATTAATATTGTCTGTAATTTTTATTGGCTGGTTTCTTTCGCAAAAATTACATGTGTTTTTCTTCATAAAAAATCCTTTCTGCGGGTGATGCTAGATCACCCGCAATAATTTATATTAGATTAAATTTCTCAACCAATCCATTAAACCTTCATCACTGTTCCATTGTGGCATGGAAGGCGAATCTTTCAGTGGATTAGCTTTTTCAAGAGCGTTTCGCTTGAGTGCTGTATCTGCTCGGGCATAAATTTCTGTTGTTGTTACACTTGTGTGTCCAAGCAAGTCACGAATGTAGACCAGATTTACATTGGCTTGTAATAAATGCATCGCCTTTGAATGTCTAATACAGTGAGACGATAATTTTTCCGGTATTAGATCCGGTCTTTCTTTTCTTGCCATATCTGCATATTTGGTTAGAATGTAGCTGATTCCATAACGGGAAAGTTGTTGTCCGCCTCGGTTCTGAAATAAATATGTTTCATTTCCACGTTCAGCAATTTTAAATTCTTTAATATATTGCTTTAAAATATCTTCAGTTCTGGAGAGAATCGGAACAACTCGCGTTTTATTTCCCTTTCCGGTTAATCTTATTGTAGCCGGGGCATTAAGCCGGATATGGGAAATACGGATACCTGCTATTTCTTGAACTCTAGCTCCGGTGTCGTACATAAGGCTTAACAAAGCAAGATCTCTTCGACCATATTTTGTGCTAATATTAGGTTGCTCTAACAAAACCTTTATTCCTTCTATAGTAAGATATTTCAACCCAGGTTCTGGTTGTTTCATCGGCTGTATGGCAAGTGCTTTTTGGCATTGCAAAGCTCTGTCTGGTAATGTAAATTGCAAATATGAAAAGAAGGATTTCAACGCACCGAGACGCTGATTGCAGGTACTTGGACCACAATTTCGATTTTTCTTGAGCCACAATAAAAATTCTTCCATATTCTTACGATCAATCATATCCAAATCTAGACGATTAGGTTTTATATTCTTTTCCGTATCATAGAATAGAAGCAAGAGACGAAATGTGTCTCGGTATGATGAAATGGTGTTTGGACTTAGATTACGTTGTATAGGTAAGTATTCCGTAAAGAACTTTGTTAAATGATAAGGAAAATCTGTTGTTCTATTCTTCATACAAAATTCCTCCTACTTCTGGAAAGACATATCCAGTTAGTTCCTCCATCTGCTTGAGTACATTTGGAAAAGCCTCTGCTGTTAATTTAAGATAATATTGCGTTGATGCAATGCCTGTATGTCCAACATATTTGGATAAAATCGGGAGCATAGTTGTGAGATCGGCTCCTTCTTCAGCCCATTGATTCAATCGGTGGCAGATGAAAGTGTGGCGTAAATCATGGACACGCGGGCCAAGTTCTTTGCCAAGATAAGGGATTCCTGCCAACCATAGTTGTTCTCTGAAATTTTTTTCAATATTACTTACACAATAGCTACTACCATCTTTTTTGAAAAAGAAAGGAAATGAATCATCATGTTCCGTATGAACTATATTGACATATGTACGACATCTGACAAATAAACTATTTGCCATTGGGACAAAACGTTCATTTCCATTCTTGGCATCACGTATATGAACTATTCCCTTTTTTATATCAACATCACCTACTGTCAAATTTAAGAGTTCCGATATACGGAATCCACAACCATATAGCATCCGATATAGTAAAGGAAAAGCAAAATGGCGATATGGAGAATTTGGTGAAAAAGTCATATGATCTAAGGATGCAAAAAGTCTGCGGAGTTCGTCCTTTGTAAATACATATGCTGTATGCTGTGAGTGATGATATCGCTGTGGGGCTGCAATATAACCATAATACCCTTGACTATTTAAAAAAGTAGCAAAATGTTGAAGATACATTATCCGCAATGATTTTGTAGTATCATTTTCGTTTGGACGTTTTTGTCCCCAGGCTAAAACAATTTCTTTTGTTAATTCGTAGTTCTTGATATCATAGTTCTTGCTAAATGTGTCAAATACATGCAATGCGTTATAACCACCAACATATTCATATCCGAGTGCTTGCTTTTGTTTTACGAATAAATCGAGCATAGGAGCAAATGGTCCACTGAAAGAGCCTACCGTTCTTTTCTTCATAAATCCACCTCCAATCCGCATTTGGACAGTTGCTTTAAGCTAATTCGCAAATACACTTCTGTACTTGAAATATCAGCATGACCAAGGGTTTGTGCTATAATTGGAAGAGGAACATCATTTTCAAGCATTCGCGTTGCAAGTCCGTGTCTGAATGCATGCATCCCTGTGCGTCTATTGGCCGGGGCTTTTATACCTGCGCTTCGCATTTGACGAGGAACGATATTACCAATCGTACTTAATTCTCCGTAAGGATATTGATGGGATACAAAAATATTTTTCACATTGGTTTCAGGACGTCCATTTTTTAAATAGTCTATGATAGCCCAACCGACATCGTCTGGCATTGGCAACACAAGAGAACGTCCTGTTTTTTTCTGCGAGAATGAGATCATTTTTTTATCCCAATCAATATTTGAAAACGTTAAGCTACGGATATCACTGCTTCTGATTCCGAGTTTTGCTGCAATTAAAAATATTGCGTAGTTTCGTTTACCTATTGGGTTTGCACGATCTACAGAGCTAAGTATTTGGTCAATTTCTGCAGCTGTGAAAGTGCTCGGGATTTTTTGTTGACGAATGTTTTTTACATGAGGAACATACTTGGCTAATTGGATGTCAATATATTGATTATCAAAAGCCCATTTTAACATACGCCGAATTTCACGGAGCGTCTCAGACACATAAGTTGTAGAAAATCTTGCAAGTGATAAAATATATAGGTTTATTGTTTTCCCAGATACGGATCTGAAATCCCGAATTCCTATATCGTAAAGATAATCATGAAAACGCAAAAGTCTAATACGAAGAGATTTCATAGTCTTTTCTGTAAAATGACGATGGGATTCCTCTTCTAAAAATCCAACAAATATATCTTTTAGCTCTTCCGAAAAAATTGTTTTTGATGTACAATACTGTCGGAAGATAACGTGAAATTGAGTAAAATCAGAGAGCATATTTGTTGCTCTTGTAATTCGATACATCGAATCGCGATTCTCCAATGATTCAGCATAAACATCCTGAAGGAATTGTTGACGAAAATTTTCTGTGAATTCTTGGTTTGGTTGACTTTTTGCATAGGTTTGCATATTGTTCCATATTTTGCTGTATGTTTGGATTTGGCAATTGCTATAGCCTTTCTGATACATCACCTCCTTTAGTTCAGAAATGTAGGTTTGCAACTCTGATGTAAAAACCTTTTTTGTCCCTTCCATATATTTTTCTCCTTTCTTTGTTAATATGTGGTAGTTATAATAATCACAATAGCAAAAAAATGAAGAAAAATGTTAAGAGATGTATATTAAAAATACTAATAATGAAAGGAAAAGTCTTTTGACTCAACATAATATATGACTTATAAATCACTCATTATAACGGAGAAACCGTCGGTTGCGCAGGAATTTGCCAAAGTGCTGAATGTAAGCGGACGTAAGGATGGTTATATTGAAAACCAGGATTATGTCATTACCTGGTGTGTCGGTCATCTTGTCGGACTGGTTTATCCGGAAAGCTATGATATGAAGTACAAGAAATGGAGGTTGGAAGACCTGCCATTTCTTCCAAAAGAATATAAATACGATGTAATAAAAGACGTAAGCAAACAATATAACATTGTTCACGGAATGCTGATGCGTGAAGATATTGAACGTGTGTATTGGGCAGGCGATGCCGGAAAAGAAGGACAGACCATCGAAGAGAATATTCGTAATTTTGGCGGTGTGCGGGATGGCATGGAGGAACTTCGTGTGTGGATCGACTCTCAGACGGAAGAAGAAATTCTCCGTGGCATCCACGAAGCAAAACCAATGTCTGATTATGCAAATCTCGGCAATTCCGGAATTATGCGAACGATAGAAGATTATGCGATGGGAATCAATTTCTCCCGAGTAATGTCTGTCAAATATGGCAATCTTTTAAATGATGCGGCTGGAACGCGTTCCTACACAGCGATAGCGGTGGGACGTGTTATGACGTGCGTCCTTGGAATGGTTGTTATTCGGGAGCGCGAGATTCGTAATTTTAAAGAGACACCGTTCTACCGTGTAGTATGCAAATTTACAGATGCCGGTGTGGAAGGTGAATGGAAAGCGGTGGAAGGCTCGGAGTATTTCGAGTCACCTTTGCTTTACAAAGAGAATGGTTTCAAAGAACAAAAAGATGCAAGAACATTGATCGATAAGCTGCAGGATCGTCCTGCAGTTATTCAGTCTATAGAGAAAAATATCAGTAAAAAGCGTGCTCCATTACTGTTTAACCTTGCGGAACTGCAGGCAGAATGTGCAAAACGTTTTAAAATCAGCCCGGATGAGACGTTGCAGGTGGCGCAGGACCTGTACGAGAAAAAACTTACCACATATCCGAGAACGGATGCGCGTGTGCTTTCGAGTGCAGTAGCAAAAGAAATCTATAAAAATATCAGCCGTCTTCGCGGTTATGAACCAACTTCGGCATTCGCTGATAAGATTATGGAAAAGAAACTTTTTACCAATATTGGAAAGACTCAGTACACGGATGACAGTAAAGTAACTGATCATTACGCAATTATCCCGACCGGACAGCTTACGGAATTAAATTCTTTAAATTCGCTGCAAAAAGCAGTCTTTGACCTGATCGTTCGCCGGTTTCTAAGCATTTTTTATCCTCCGGCAGAATACCAGAACGTTAAGATGGTTGTGTCGATAGATACGGGAGAACACAAAGAAAACTTTTTTGCATCTGCAAAAGTATTAAAAACTCCGGGATATCTTGAGATTGCAGGGATACCCAAAAAGAAACGCGACAAAAACGATCCGGGAAACGAGGAGCGTGGACTCGATCGTGTTACAGGTGGGGCATATAATGCAAATGAAGACAGCGAAGCGGAAGAGGCAGATCCGGAGAGGCTGATTGCTTTGGCTGATTCTTTACATAAAGGGGATGAAGTATCTGCTTTGAATCCACAAATCAAAGAGGGAAAGACTTCTCCACCGAAACGCTATACCTCCGGTTCTATGGTGCTTGCCATGGAGAATGCCGGACAATTGATTGAGGATGAGGAACTCCGTGAACAGATCAAAGGATCTGGTATCGGAACATCAGCAACGCGTGCGGAGATTATCAAAAAACTGGTTCGAATCGGTTATTTAAATCTAAATAAAAAAACACAGGTGCTGACGCCGGAGAACCTGGGCGAGATGGTTTATGAGGTCGTCAATATGACGGTTCCGGCGCTGCTCAATCCGAAGATGACAGCTTCCTGGGAAAAAGGGCTCGATGGTATCACGCAGGGAACGGTTGATTTCTGGGATTACCGGAACAAGCTTGAAGCTTTTATCCGGGCGGAAACGCAGAAGATGATCGAGCAGAATCTCAGACAACCCCTTGCAGAACGCATCAGCGAATTCGCGGGAAAGAATGCGAAAGGTGCGGGAGCAAGAAGAAAAATCAAAGTGGCATGTCCGGTCTGCGGTGGTGAAATGGTCACGACGCCGTTTGGTTATGGATGCAGTAATTACAAAAATGATAAATCAGGATGTAATTTCAATATTGGAGAGATTGCCGGGGTAAACCTGGAAGAAGAACAGGTAAAAGAGCTGATCACGAAGGGACATACCGGTACCATTCGCGGCTTTAAATCTAAGGCCGGAAAGAAGTTTGATGCCTGTCTGAAGCTGCAAAAAGATGAGGAAACGAATCATGTATCGATAAACTTTGATTTTGATGAGGTAGAACCAGAGATTCTTCCGGAAGTGGTATGCCCGGTTTGCGGCGGACAGATCAAAAAGACCGCTTTTGGATATGGGTGTATGAATTATCGGCCGGATGACGAGAAGAGCTGTCGTTTTTCTATTGGAACGATTGCAGGAAAGACACTTCCGGCAAGTGCTGTAAAACAATTACTTACGACCGGAAAGACAGATACAATTCGCGGATTTAAATCAAAATCCGGTAAAAAATTTGATGCCTGTCTTGTGTTAGAAAAGGATGAGGCGGGAAAAACAGGGATACAGTTTGACTTTGAACATGTTGAACAGAAGAAAGTCAAGGATGTCAAGTGCCCATTGTGTGGCGGAGAGATTGTCGCAACTTCTTTTGGATATGGCTGTGCCAATTATGATCCAAAGGATGAGACAAGTTGTCGCTTCTCCATTGGAAAAATGGCAGACAAATCTTTTACAGAAGCGCAAGTTCGCCAGCTGCTGACGAAAGGTGTCACAGAGACAATCCGCGGCTTTAAGTCCAAAACTGGAAAACGGTTTGATGCCAGAGTTGCTTTGAACAAAGATGAGGCAGGAAAAGTTACCGGACTGAAATTTGATTTTGACAATGTGGAAGCAAAAAAAGTCAAGGATGTTGTCTGTCCGAAGTGTGGAGGAGCGATTGTTGTCGCACCATTTGGCTTTGTGTGTGAAAACAATAAGAAAGATGATCCGCAAAGCTGTAACTTCATTGTCGGAAAGATTGCCAGTGTAAAGATAAAAGAGTTACAGTTAAAAGAACTTTTAACAAAAAAGAAAACGGATGTGATTGAAGGCTTTGTTGCAAAGACAGGCATGAAATTTGATGCACCGTTAAAACTGACTGAGGAAGGCGATATTACATTTGACTTCCCGGAAAAACCAAAACCAGTAGAAACAAAAGTCAAATGTCCGCGGTGTGGCAAAATGCTGATGAAAAGTCAGTGGCGCTATGAGTGCGACTGTGGATTCAAAATATGGCATACGGTCGCAAAAGTGGAACTTTCGGAAGAAATTATGAATGAACTTCTGACAACCGGGAAGACAAAGAAGAAGGTAACCGGCTTTACATCCAAGGCAGGAAACGTCTTTGACACCTGCCTGAAATATGAAAATGAGCAGATTACATTCGATTTTGATAATCCAGGCGAAGAAGAGAAAAAGCAGGAACCGGAACAAAAAGTACAGAATTTGAATGAACAGATTCCAAGCTGATGTTCCAGAAAATAAATAGAAATATAATTAAGGAGTGCAAAAATGGAAAACGCAAAAATAGCAAACATGTACGATTTGTCACAGACAATCGCAGGAGAGTATCTTGCAAAGTTTACCTATCCGTGGGAGGCATTAAAAGGAATTAGTGATTTTATTAAAAAGCTTGGACCGACACTTGACCCGGAAGTATACGAGAAGCGTGGAGAAAATATCTGGGTGGCAAAAAATGCCACAGTTGCAGAAACAGCATGTCTGAACGGGCCACTGATTATTGATGAAGAGGCAGAAATCCGCCATTGTGCGTTTATCCGTGGAAGTGCCATTATTGGAAAAGGTTCTGTAGTAGGAAATTCAACGGAAATCAAGAATGATATTATTTTTAATTCCGTACAGGTGCCACATTACAATTATGTTGGAGATTCTATCCTTGGCTATAAATCGCATATGGGAGCAGGATCTATCACTTCCAATGTGAAATCTGACAAAACTCTGGTCGTTGTCAAGGATAATCGTGATTCTGGAGAACAAATTGAAACTGGACTTAAGAAATTTGGTGCTATGCTCGGGGATTATGTAGAGGTTGGATGTAATTCTGTATTGAATCCGGGAACCGTGATTGGAAGAAACTGTAATGTTTATCCACTTTCATCTGTACGTGGGGTAATTCCGGCAGGGCATATTTTTAAAGATGCACAGCATGTTGTGAAAAAGGATGTAAAATAGAAATATAAAAGAAAATGCAGAAAAAACGCGGATGTACGAAAAAAAGTGCCAATAAGTACTAGACTTATGAAAAAAAATATGCAAAAATACTATCGGTATGTCAAATGGTAACAAAGTTTATCATATACAATTAACATGCGAAAGGAGTCTTAAAATGATTTACACAAAGGAAGTTGAAAACATGTGTCCTGTTGCTAAGGGCGCAAAACATGAGCCAGCTCCTATCCCAGAAGAAGGAAAATGGGTTCATTCCAAGAAAATTGAGGACATTTCAGGATTTACACACGGTGTTGGCTGGTGTGCACCACAGCAGGGTGCCTGCAAGCTTTCCCTTAATGTAAAGAACGGTATCATCGAGGAAGCACTCGTTGAGACTATCGGTTGCTCTGGTATGACTCACTCAGCTGCTATGGCTGCAGAAGTATTACAGGGTAAGACAATTCTGGAAGCTTTAAATACAGACTTAGTTTGTGACGCTATCAACACAGCTATGAGAGAGCTTTTCTTACAGATCGTATACGGACGTACACAGTCTGCATTCTCTGATGACGGACTTGCAGTAGGTGCTGGTCTTGAAGATTTAGGAAAGGGACTTCGTTCTCAGGTTGGTACAATGTACGCAACAAAAGAGAAAGGTGTTCGTTACCTTGAGATGGCTGAGGGATATGTTACAGGTATCGCTCTTGATGAGAACAACGAGGTTATTGGTTACCAGTTCGTTTCTCTTGGAAAGATGACTGACTTCATTAAGAAGGGTGATGATCCTAATACAGCTTGGGAGAAAGCCAAGGGTCAGTATGGCCGTGTGGACGATGCAGTTAAGATTATCGATCCACGTCAGGAATAATTGGAAAGGAGAACGATATAATGGCATCATTATTTGAAGGATATGAAAGAAGAATTGACCAGATTAACGCTGTTTTAAATAGCTATGGTATCAGCTCTATCGAAGAAGCTGAGAAAATTACAAAGGACGCTGGACTTGACGTATATGATCAGGTTAAGAAGATTCAGCCAATTTGTTTCGAGAACGCTTGCTGGGCTTACACTGTAGGTGCTGCAATCGCAATCAAGAAAGGATGCAAGAGAGCTGCTGACGCTGCTGCTGCAATCGGAGAGGGACTTCAGGCATTCTGCATTCCTGGATCTGTAGCAGATCACCGTAAAGTAGGTCTTGGACATGGTAACCTTGGAAAGATGCTCCTTGAGGAGGAGACAGAGTGCTTCTGTTTCTTAGCTGGACATGAGTCATTCGCAGCTGCTGAAGGTGCTATCGGTATCGCAGAGAAGGCTAACAAAGTTCGTAAGCAGCCACTTCGCGTTATCTTAAATGGTCTTGGAAAAGATGCAGCTCAGATCATTTCCCGTATTAACGGATTTACATTCGTAGAGACAAAGTATGATTACAAGGCTGCAAAGCTTAATGTTGTATATGAGAAAGCATACTCTGATGGACTTCGTGCAACTGTAAAATGTTACGGTGCTGACGATGTTCAGGAAGGTGTTGCAATCATGCATCATGAGAACGTTGGTGTTTCCATCACCGGTAACTCTACAAACCCAACACGTTTCCAGCATCCAGTTGCAGGTACATACAAGAAGGAATGTATCGAGCAGGGTAAGAAGTACTTCTCCGTAGCATCCGGCGGTGGTACAGGACGTACACTTCACCCAGATAACATGGCAGCAGGTCCTGCTTCTTATGGTATGACAGATACTATGGGACGTATGCACTCTGATGCACAGTTCGCTGGATCTTCTTCCGTACCAGCTCATGTTGAGATGATGGGTCTGATCGGAATGGGTAATAACCCTATGGTTGGTGCTACTGTGGCAGTTGCCGTTTCTGTTGAGGAAGCTGCAAAGGCTGGTAAGTTCTAAATAGAAAGCTTGATTTTATAGGCTTTTTGGAGACTCATATCATTTTTGGTATGGGTCTCTTTTTTTAGCTTATTTTCTTGATTTCTGGATAGAAAATGATTGTAAGAATACGTGAAAAGAACAGACGAGTAAAGGATACGAGAAAAAAAATAAATTTCAATTAAGGGACTGTTCACCAAGTCATTTAATTATGAGGTAGACAGAAATTATATACCTGCGTCACCGGCAGTTAACCTTGTAATCCCAAAGAATAAACAGCCGGATAAAACTACCAGATTCAAGCAACATATTTTCTTGAAAAAGATCAGGTAGATAAGATATTTGAGAGATTTCCAAAGGGTACGAGCAGTTTTATTCCTTTGCAGATAGCTTATCATACAGGAATGAGGCCGGGTGAGGTGTTTGGGCTGACATGGGATGATATTGATTTTGTGAATAAGACTATAACTCATAGCTTTAGTGGAAGGATATGGAGGACATCAGGTATTTTATGTATACTTTGCGGTCTTTTTGCTGAAAGTACGGCGGCATTTGTTTTGTATATTGTAAGTATTATTGCAGTTATGCTATGCACATTACATTTGATAAAATCTGTGAGTAAAGAAACTTGCATAAAAGCTAAGTAAGTTATTAATAAAATTATGTAATTTATTTCTCATGGAAATTCATCTCCTTTCTGTTTACGATGTCATTATAGAATACGAAAAGAATTATTACTTGCCAAAATAACAGAATATATAGTCAAAAGTTGCTTAATACAGTGACAGGTTAAAATATCCTGCAATACTGCCGTTGGTCAATTTATTTATACAATTTAATATTGGAACATTTTACAACTATGACACAAGTATGCAACATAATAAACGAATGCTTCTGATATAGTAATGATACATAATATTAGTTACAAAGAAGTGGTAGGATGTATGTGTGAAAATATATATGATTAATATTTCTTTAATTTTGTCAGCATACTATTTACATAGTATAAATAGTCCTGTACTTTAAAAAAGTACAGGACAGTACAAATAATCAGAAAGAGATATGATAACAATGAAG
>ERZ1034976.510-NODE-510-length-36087-cov-50.487761_pt1 | contig 36087 bp, 27 predicted proteins | sample MGYA00520623_ERZ1034976 | MGnify/ENA primary metagenome ERZ1034976 (study PRJEB33766, sample SAMN09781774) | gut metagenome | biome: gut microbiome | host: Homo sapiens | place: Madagascar | study: EMG produced TPA metagenomics assembly of the PRJNA485056 data... | reverse complement strand
TCCTCAGCCTGGTCAGAAGTAGCAGTCTTACCTGTACCGATAGCCCAGATTGGCTCGTAAGCGAGGATGATGTTCTTCCAAGCGTCAGCGCTCAAGTGGAATACCGAACCCTCCAACTCAGCCTTTACAACCTCGTTCTGCTTCTCAGCCTCACGCTCCTCGAGAGTCTCACCGCAGCAGAAGATAACCTTCAAACCGTTAGCCAAAGCCAACTCTACCTTCTCCTTCAGAATCTCTGCTGTCTCGCCATAGTACTGACGACGCTCTGAGTGACCGAGGATAACATACTGAGCACCTGTGCTCTTTACCATCTCAGCTGAAACCTCACCTGTGAAAGCACCCTTAGCCTTGTCAGCGCAGTTCTCAGCACCGAGACCTACAATCTCTGAATCCAAAACCTGAGCTACAGAAGCCAAGTGGATGAATGGAGTACAGATTACTACGTCACAGTTTGGCTTGTCAGCTACCAATGCCTCGTTGATTTCCTTAGCGAGAGCAACACCGTCCTGCAGGTTCATGTTCATTTTCCAGTTACCTGCTACAATTTTCTTTCTCATTTTCTTTTTGCGTTTAAATAAATTGAATATGATAGTTGAATTCTCTTTCTTCTTTAGCCATTTCGTCCATGCCCATGTGCGGTCGGCAAGGGTGAGAATGGATAGTGGCAATATAAACCACAGTATCACGATGAACACTTTTCGTGGTGCCGACTTCTGGTTGGCATTCTGCTTCTCCAGGTTTGCGAGTGTCACTCCAGGTTGTCCTACGTCGGGCAAGTTGTTGTGACTCCATTTACCAACAATCTTCGACCCTTTCAGCATCAGCAGTCCTGGATTGCTGCGCACGATAGTCTTCAGCGTTGTCTCGTCGGTAGTAAGGAACGGATATTCCGCACCTGTTATGTCTTGCCAATGTTGACGTCCCTTGTCTGTACTTGCTGTTAGGCAATAGAACGGAATGTCGTTTTCCTTTGCATACTCGTATATCTGGTCAATCTCGCCGAAGTTAGAGTCGTCGGCATTTTCCAGATGTGGTGATATCAGCAGAAATGTATATCCTTTATGTTCAAGGATGTCTGCCGTTATGTCGTTGCCCTCGGCATCTTCCATGTTGAAATCATGGATAGGTGGCACATAGCCTTGCTTAGTCTGAACCGTCTTTGAGTCAACGAAAGTCCAAGTAGAGTCGGGATAGTTGTCGATGGTGAAGGTTTGCTTCTTGCCATCTTTCTCCAACACGAAAGTTGTCTCAAACTCTGGTTGCTCAGCTCCTTCTGGTATTTCCATTCCTTTCGCTATGTCGGCACCTATATAATAAGGTCGGAAGTCGAAAGGTGGAAGCAGATACAGACTCAGCATTGACGAGACGATACTAAACAGTACTGTATAGTTGGCGGCTATCCATTGAGCAGGGCGTGATATGAATCGCACCATCTTCTGCGGATATATGAATATCATCACCGAACAAGCCAGAAGCACAATGTTCTTGATGAGCGTCTCTACGTTCGTAAGTATTATCGCATCGCCGAAGCATCCGCAGTCGGATACAGGATTTGCTATCGCTATCCAAACTGTGATGGCAGTCATCATTGCCATAAAAGCCAACATCAGTTTCGATGTTGCATGCCGACGCATAGCGAAGAGAGTAAAGATACCCATCGAAAACTCTACAGCCGCCAGTCCTATAGCCATGATGAGCGTAAGCCAGTCGGGTATGAAGCTCGCCAACCCTAAAGCCTCAAGATAATCATGTATCTTGTATTGGGAACCTAAAGGGTCTGTAGCCTTTACATATCCAGAGAATATGAAGGTCAAGCCAAGAATAGCCCTACATATATTTACTAATATTGCAAGCATCCCTATGTTAGCTTTCCTTAGTCTTTATAGCTCCAAACACAGAATAGTTTATGATGTCCATATAGTTGGAATCAATGCCTTCTGATACCAGAGTTTGTCCGTTGATATCCTCAATCTCCTTCACTCTCTGTATCTTGGTAAGGATAAAATCTGTATACGACGATACGCGCATATCGCGCCAAGCCTCGTCGTAGTCGTGGTTTTTCTTTATCATCAAGTCAAGAGCCTCTTTAGCCTTTTCGTCATACATAGCTAAGGCATCCTCAGGAGTGATATCCACCTGGTCGGCAAATCCCTTTTCTATCTGTATCAAGCCCACAATACCATAATTGATAAGAGCTATGAATTCAGGGCGTATGCCTTCGCCCACCAGCGACACCTGCTTTATCTCCAAAGAGCGAATGCGTTTTGCTTTGATGAATAGCTGGTCGGTAAGCGACGATGGTCTAAGTATTCGCCACGAAGCTCCATAGTCGTGGAGTTTCTTGGCAAACAAGCTACGGCATTCTGCCATAACATCCTTAAACTGCTGTTCTGTATCTTTATTTTCCATAATGTGGGTGCAAAGTTAGTGATTATAATTGAGATATGGCACGCCGAAGGCGAATTTTTCATTTCTGCTTCATGCGCACGGCTCTCACTACGGCACATTGTGTGTCGTATCTCACTTGCAGCGAGTCGCGCTTTATTCTCAGTTTGTTGCGTGTGGCAATGTCTGTAGCAGCATTCATTTGTGCTATCACCACCTGCAATGCAGAGTCGGTAACGGCGATGTCTTGCTGTGCAAGCTTGATGTTCGCGTCTTGCCACAGAGTTAGCGACTTCTTTCTCAGCTCTATAGCCTTAGGGTATTTTTCTCTCAACACCTTTATAGAGTCGAGGGTAGCCTGATAGTTGCCTGCCTGATATAGGTTTTCTATCTTAGAATATAGCGACTGCGCCTTGTCTTCTTCTTTGTTACCACAGCTTGCCAACGTGAGCAAAGCCATAGCCACAATAGCAATGTTTGTTTTCATAATGTGGCAAAGTTAGCAAAAAAAATGATAAATGCCATCATCAAAGAGCAATTTTGACCAATTATATATTATTACTTGCAGATTTTTATGTAATTTTGCACCTCCAAAAGTATTTTGATAATGAGAAACCTTACTAATGCCCAATTGGCAGAACTCCTTGATAAAGATATTTTCCATAAGATTTCACAAGCCGCTGACTCGCTTGGTTTGGAATGCTATGTTGTAGGTGGATATGTTCGCGACCTATTCCTTGAGCGCCCTTCCAACGATATCGATGTAGTGGTAGTGGGAAGTGGAATTCAGGTGGCAACAGCCCTAAAAGGTATTCTTGGCAAGAAGGCTCATATTTCTGTATTTAAGAATTTCGGTACAGCACAAGTTAAATACAAAGACACAGAGGTGGAATTTGTGGGTGCACGAAAGGAAAGCTACACTCACGACTCGCGCAAGCCTATCGTCGAAGACGGAACTTTGGAAGATGACCAAAACCGTCGCGACTTTACCATCAATGCTCTCGCCGTATGCTTGAATGGAGATAGATTTGGTGAATTGGTAGACCCCTTTGATGGCGTCTACGATATGGAAGACGGCATCATAGCCACTCCACTCGATCCTGACATCACTTTCTCCGACGACCCTTTGCGTATGCTTCGTTGTGTGCGTTTTGCCACTCAGCTCAACTTCACCATTGAGCCCGAAACCTACGAGGCGTTGGGCAGAAATGCTCATCGACTAAAGATTATCAGCGGAGAGCGCATACAGGAAGAGCTAAACAAGATAATGCTTTCTTCTCACCCAAGCAAGGGCTTCTATTATCTCAGAGAGTCGGGACTGCTCGACCTTATATTGCCAGAGCTTGTGAAACTCGACATTGTTGAAGAACGCAACGGACGAGCACACAAAAACAACTATCTTCACACCCTCGAGGTGCTTGAGAATGTTTGCAAGCATAGCGACAATCTGTGGCTTCGTTGGGCTGCTCTGCTCCACGATATTGGCAAACCACGTAGCAAACGTTGGGAGCCTGCCATCGGATGGACATTCCACAACCATAATTATTTAGGTGCGAAGATGGTGCCTGAGATATTCCGCAGGCTGAAGCTCCCGATGGATGCAAAGATGAAGTATGTGCAAAAGATGGTCGACCTCCACATGCGTCCTATTGTTATTGCTGACGAAGAGGTTACAGATAGTGCTGTGCGCCGACTAATGAATGATGCTGGCGACGACATCGACGACCTTATGACTCTTTGCGAAGCCGATATTACCAGCAAGAATAGCTTGCGCAAACAGCGCTTCTTGGATAATTTCCGCATTGTTCGTGAAAAGCTTGCCGACCTCAAAGAACGTGACTACAAGCGCTTGTTGCAGCCATGCATAGATGGCAACGAGATAATGGAGATGTTCAACCTCAAGCCTTCTAAGGAAGTTGGAGAGTTGAAGAAAACTCTAAAAGATGCTGTTCTCGACAATGTAGTTGAGAATGAGCGCGAACCTTTGATGAAGTTATTAATGGATAAAGCAAAAGAGATGGGACTTGCATAAGTCCCATCTCTTTTGCTTTAGCTTTTATTTGTAGCGTATTTTCTTGATAACTGCAATAAAAAACCTGTCTTTTAGCAGAAATTGATGATTATTGGCGTGGTTGCTTGATAAGCTGCTTTCTTTCAGTGATTTAGCAGACTTAGTTTGCTGTCGAAGTTATGTTCTATCAATCTAAGCTTACTATCAAATGTATCTTTGCTTTCTATCAAATCTATTTTTGCTTACTATCAAATGTCAATATGATAGCTGTCAAATGTAATTTAATTTATAGTTTACTATATATACGATTATTCATATTTATAGTTCCTTTTGTCTTTTCGCTACAAGTTTGCCAATTATTCGTTTTTATCTTTTATATAGTTTTGTAACTACTCGTAATCTTTGTTAAAAAACTAACTGAATTATGTTAGTTTTCCACTATTGTTGTTAACTTTGCACCCATAAAAGCAATAATAGTCTTTAGACTATGGTTAGAAGTATAGGAAAAGAGTCAACTATTTACACCTTATTAGTATATATACTATGACAAATGAGCTATGATTGTTCATTGTTACTTGTCGTGTATATATGTCGATATCTATAAAGAGGAAAGATTCGAAAATATTAATATAATTATAACAATTAGGTATGAAAACAACAAAGATGTTAATGATTGCGGCTCTCGGCGCAGTGCTCGCATCGTGTGGAAGCAAATCGGGTGGCGGCAAGCCAAACTTTGCAGACAACGAGTATGCAGTTAGAACCGTTGAGGCTCAGGGAACAGAGTTGCAGACCACTTATCCTGCAACTATCAAGGGTATCCAGGATGTTCAGATTCGTCCAAAGGTATCTGGTTTTATCACTAAAGTTTGTGTACATGAAGGTCAGACCGTAGGCGTTGGTCAGCTTCTTTTTATTATCGACAACGAAACTTATCAGGCACAAGTTCGCCAGGCTAAGGCTGCGGTAAATACAGCTAAGGCACAGCTCGCAACTTCTAAGCTTACATACGAGAACTCTAAGCAGCTATATAATAATAAGGTTATTGGTCAGTTCGAGCTCTCTACTTCTCAGAACAATTATTCTACAGCAAAGGCATCTCTCGCTCAGGCTCAGGCTGCTCTTGCTTCTGCCGAAGAGGCTTTGAGCTTTTGTTATGTAAAGAGCCCTGCAGCAGGTGTTATCGGTTCTTTGCCTTACAAGGTAGGTGCTTTGGTTAGTGCTTCAAGCCAGGAGCCTTTGACCACAGTTTCTGATATTTCTACTATGGAGGTTTACTTCTCGCTCACAGAGAAGGATATGATTTCTCTTACCAAGAACGCTGGTGGTATGAAGGGTGCTCTCTCTGCATTCCCGGAAATCAAGCTCCAGTTGGCTGATGGCACCATCTACAACCACCCAGGAAAGGTTGTTAAGGCAAGTGGTGTTATCGATGCAGCTACTGGTTCAGTTTCTCTTATCGCACACTTCGCTAACCCAGAGCATACCCTTCGCAGCGGTGGTTCTGGCCAGATTGTAATCCCTACATTGGCAAGCAACTCTATCATCATTCCTCAGGAGGCTACATCTGAGGTTCAGAACAAGAAGTTTGTTTATGTAGTTGGCAAAGACAACAAGGTTAAGTATACCGAAATCCAGGTTAACCCACAGGATGATGGTAAAACATACATCGTTACTGCAGGTTTGAAGGTTGGCGACCGCTACGTTTCTAAGGGTATTACTTCGCTTAGCGACGGCAAGGCAATCAAGCCTATCTCTGAGGCTCAGTATCTCAAGAAGATTGAGGATGCTGCTAAGCTCGCAGAAAAGCAGGGCTCAGCAAAGGGATTTGCTGATGCTATGGGCAAGAAATAATTAGTGAAGAGTGAAGAGGAAAGAGTGAAGAATCCAAAATGATTTAGTGCTTAAAGCTCTTGCATCTTCAATCCTAACCATATAATAATAAATCAAATGACATTTACAAACTTCATAAAGCGCCCAGTACTTTCGACGGTGGTTTCCATCTTCTTCGTACTGTTAGGTACCATCGGTATCATCTCGCTCCCTATTGAGCAGTATCCTGATGTGGCTCCTCCTACCATTTCGGTGCGCACAACATATACTGGTGCTGATGCACAGACTGTGCTCAACTCCGTGATCACTCCTCTTGAGGAGAGTATCAACGGTGTGGAGAACATGACATACATGACTTCTCAGGCCACCAACGATGGTTCGGCTTCTATCACCGTATACTTTAAGCAGGGTTCCGACCCTGATATGGCTGCCGTAAACGTTCAGAACCGTGTTTCTCAGGCTCAGGCTTTGCTTCCTGCCGAAGTAACTCGAGTTGGTGTAACCGTTAACAAGCAGCAGACTTCTAACGTTATCATGTATACTCTTACTACAGAGGATGGACGATATGATGACGAATTCCTTACCAACTACAACGATATCAACGTAGTTCCTGCATTGAAGCGTGTAAGCGGTGTGGGTGCTGTGCAATCGCCTGGTATGAAGACATATTCTATGCGTATATGGCTTCAGCCTGATAAGATGAAGCAGTACAACCTTATCCCTTCTGACGTAAGCGCAGCTTTGGCTGAGCAGAATATTGAGGCTGCTCCTGGTAAGTTTGGTGAGCAGAGCGATATGGCATACGAATATACCATGCGCTATAAGGGTCGTCTGAAGACTGCCGAAGAATATGGCGATATCATCATTCGCAGCGATGCTAATGGTCAGACTCTTCGTTTGAAAGACGTAGCTAAGGTAGAGCTTGGTGGTTTGATGTATAGCGTTGGTATGAAGAACAACGGTCAGCCTTCTGTAATGGGTATGGTTCAGCAGATTGCTGGTTCTAACGCTACACAGATTGCTAAGGACGTAAAGGCTGAGCTCGAAAAGCAGGCTAAGTCGTTCCCTCCTGGTGTAGAATATAAGTTGAACTACGACGTTACCGACTTCCTCTTCGCATCTATGGAGGAGGTTATCTTCACCCTCATCATCACTATGTTGTTGGTGTTCGCTGTGGTTTACATCTTCTTGCAGGATTTCCGTTCTACTCTCATCCCTATGATAGCCGTGCCAGTAGCGTTGCTCGGTACATTCCTCTTCCTCTGGGTGTTCGGCTTCTCTATCAACTTGCTGGTACTTTCTGCATTGTTGCTGGCTATTGCCATTGTGGTCGACGATGCCATTGTGGTTGTTGAGGCTGTGCATGCTAAGCTCGACCAGGGATATAAGTCGGCTCTTACCGCATCTATCGATGCCATGAACGAGATTACTGGTGCTATCATCTCTATTACCTTGGTAATGGCAGCCGTGTTTGTGCCTGTATCGTTTATGGGTGGTACAAGTGGTGTGTTCTATCGTGAGTTTGGTGTTACCATGGCTGTGTCTATTCTTATCTCAGCTGTCAATGCGTTGACTCTTTCACCAGCCCTTTGTGCTATCTTCCTTAAGCCTCACGATGGTGAGCACGAGAAGAAGATGTCTGTGATAGATCGTTTCCATGCAGGTTTCAACTATCAGTATGAGAAGATTCTCGAGAAATATAAGAAGGGTGTGGCTAATGTTATCCACCATCGTGTTCTTGCAGGTGTTGCCGTAGCTGTGGGTATCCTCGCTATGTGTGTAACTATGGCTACCACCAAGACTGGTCTTGTGCCTGATGAGGATACAGGTGTTATCTTCTGTACTGTTTCTATGGCTCCTGGTACAAGCCAAGAGCGTACAAAGGTTGTCATTGACCAAATTGACAAGATGCTTGCTAACAACCCTGCGATTAAGAACCGTGAGCAGTTGCTTGGTTACAACTTTATCGCTGGTCAGGGTTCCGACCAGGCTACCTTCATCGTTAAGCTTAAGTCGTTCGAAGAGCGTCCAGCAGGTTTCTTCTACAACCTTTCTGGTTTGTGGCAGGGCGATGGTATCATGCGATTCTTCGTCAACCCTATGTCGTATACCTCGGTGCTCGGTATGATCTATAAGCAGACTGCTGAAATCAAGGATGCTCAGATCTTGGCGTTCGCACCACCTATGATTAGCGGTTTCGGTGCTACCAACGGTATCACATTCTCTATGCAGGATAAGACTGGTGGCGACCTTAACAAGTTCTTCGAGATTACTAAGAACTATCTTGCAGAGCTTAACAAGCGTCCTGAGATTGCTACTGCTATGACTTCTTACAATCCTAACTATCCTCAGTATATGGTGGATGTTGATGTTGCTAAGTGTAAGCAGAATGGCATCAGCCCTCAGACAGTATTGTCTACACTTCAGGGATATTATGGTGGTCTTTATGCTTCCAACTTCAACTCTTACGGTAAGCTCTACCGTGTAATGATTCAGGGAACTGTAGACAGCCGTAAGAACCCAGCAACTCTTACCAATATCTATGTGCGCACTCCTGCGGGCATGGCTCCTATCAGCGAGTATTGCTCTTTGCGCCGTGTATATGGTCCATCTAACGTCAACCGTTTCAACCTCTTCACCTGTATCAATGTCAATGCTACTGCAGCAACAGGCTATTCTTCAGGTCAGGCTCTTCAGGCTGTTGAGGAAGTTGCAGCACAGGTGCTTCCTACCGGTTATGGTCTCGACTATTCTGGTATGACACGTTCGGAGCAGGAGTCAAGCGACTCTACAGCTATCATCTTCGCCCTCTGTTTGGTATTCGTATACTTGATTTTGTCGGCACAGTATGAGAGCTACATCCTTCCGTTGGCGGTTATCCTCTCAATACCATTCGGTTTGGCAGGAGCGTTCATCTTCACCAACCTCTTTGGTCACTCTAACGACATCTACATGCAGATTGCGCTCATCATGCTTATCGGTTTGTTGGCAAAGAATGCCATCCTTATCGTACAGTTTGCCCTTGAGCGTCGTAGAACGGGTATGGCGATACGCTATTCTGCCATCCTTGGTGCTGGTGCTCGTCTGCGTCCTATCTTGATGACTTCTTTGGCTATGATCATCGGTTTGTTGCCATTGATGTTTGCATCTGGTGTAGGTAAGAATGGTAACCAGACTCTTGGTGCTGCTGCCGTAGGCGGTATGCTCATCGGTACTCTCTGTCAGCTCTTCATCGTGCCTGCTTTGTTCGCTGTATTCCAGTGGCTACAGGAGAAGGTTAAGCCTATAGAGTTTGATGATGACAACGCACAGGTAGATACAGAGTTGTTGCAGTATACACATCCTATCGGAAAGAAATAGTTTGAACACCATGAACAAGAAACAAATAATAACACTATTGTCGGCAGCTGCTTTGATGAGCAGCTGCGGACTCTACAATAAGTATGAGCGTCCTGACAATATAGATACTAAGGGCATCATCCGCGATGCTGTATCTAATACAGACACTCTTGCTGTCAACGACACCACAAGCTTCGGTAATCTGCCTTGGCAGAGCGTCTTCACCGACCCTCAGCTTCAGGCTCTTATCCAGCAGGCTTTGGAAAAGAATGTTGACTTGCAGAATGCGGCTCTCAATGTTAAGATGATAGAGTCTACACTCTTGATATCGAAACTCGCATTTTTGCCTTCTGTTGCTATCAACCCTCAGGGTACTCTCTCGTCATGGGATGGCTCTAAGACTTCTAAGACTTATCAGTTGCCTGTGGCTGCAAGTTGGAGTGTCGATCTCTTTGGCAACTTGCTTTCTGTAAAGCGTAATGCTCAGATGCAGCTCCTCGCTACAAGGGATTATCAGATGGCTGTAAAGAGTCAGATTGTTACTGGTGTGGCAAATCTATACTATACTCTCTTGATGCTCGACCGCCAGAAGGAAATCCTCGACGAGATGGAGAAGATAACAAAGGAGACTTGGGATATGATGGCTCTGCAGATGCAGTATGGTCGCGCACGCTCTACAAGTGTTCAGAGTGCTGAAGCAAGCTACTATTCTGTTAAATCGCAGGCTGCTGATATGAATCGTCAGATTCGTGAAACTGAGAATTCTCTCTGCCTTCTCCTTAACCAGCCTGGTCAGCAGATTAAGCGTTCTTCTCTCGATGCTCAGCAGTTGCCTACAGAGTTTAGCACAGGTGTTGGCATTCAGCTTTTGAACAATCGTCCTGATGTTCATGCTGCAGAAATGAAGCTCGCTGCTTGCTTCCATGATGTGCAGACTGCCCGTAGCCGCTTCTATCCAAGCATCAAGATTTCTGGTGCTGCCACATATACTAATAGTGCTGGTGCTGGTATCATTAATCCGGGTAAATGGTTGCTCTCGGCAGTTGGTAGCCTAACTCAGCCTATCTTTGCTAACGGTCAGCTTATCGCAGGCTTGAAGGTTGCAAAGGCTCAGCAGGAGCAGGCTTTCAATAGCTGGCAGAATGCTGTGTTTAAGGCAGGTAATGAGGTTGGCAACGCTCTCGTAAGCTACAACACTTATTCTGAGAAGTCTGAGTATGATGCAAAGAACATCGACCTCTATACAAAGAATGTTGAAGATACTCGTCAGCTCTATATGAGCAGCGGTACAACATACCTCGAGGTTATCAGCGCTCAGGCAAACCTTCTCAATGCCCAAATTTCTAAGGTCACCGACGACTTCTATAAGATGCAGGCTGTAGTTAGTCTATACTCTGCTCTTGGAGGTGGTACGAAATAATAAAACATTCACATTATGAGCAATATTAGTGACAAGGCTTGTGTAAGCCCAAAGGCGAAGATTGGTAACAACGTTACTATTTATCCTTTCGCATATATCGAAGACGACGTTGTGATAGGCGACAACTGTATCATCTATCCTTACGTTAGCATAATGAACGGCACTCGCTTGGGCAAGGGCAACAAGGTGTTCCAGAATACCGTGCTTGGTGCTGAGCCTCAAGACTTCAACTATCGTGGTGATGCTTCGCAGCTTATCATTGGCGACGAGAATATTATTCGCGAGAATGTTGTTATCAACCGTGCTACATTCTCTGATGGTCAGACTGTCATCGGCGATCGTAACTTCCTCATGGAGGGTGTTCATATCTCTCACGATACCAAGGTTGGTCAGATGAATGTATTTGGCTATGGTACAAAGATTGCTGGCGACTGTATTATCGGCGACCGCATCATCTTCTCTTCTGGTGTTATCGCTAACCCTGGCGCTCGTGTGGGCGATGCCGCTATGATTCAGAGTGGTACTCGCTTTAGCAGGGATGTGCCTCCATTCATCGTAGCTACCGACAACCCTGTACGCTACGGTGGTGTAAACAGTACCGTACTTCGCAACTACGGTGTAGACGAAAAGGTGATTGCACACATAGCAAATGCTTATCGTCTGGTGTTCCACGGACAAACAAGCGTATTCGATGCTGTCAACCAAGTTGTTGACCAGGTGCCTGATGGTCCTGAGATTCAGAATATCGTGAAGTTCATTCGTGAAACAAAGCTTGGCATTATTTCCAAGCTCTAAACAAGTAAACAGTATTTTTCCTATACATTTTACTCTGTTCTCAAGGTGGGGTGGTCGTGAGACCTGTCCCACCTTTTTTTCGTATAATGATAGTTATACGCATTTTTTATCATCCCCTTTGTTTGGGCTCACCCGATAAATCTAGGTGGATTATTGATTGTAACCAGTCAGGAAAGTTGCAAAGACCAGCCTGGAAGGCTGTACACATCGCTTGCGATGTAGGTAACCGCGTACATCCTCGGCACGATAGTGACGAGGATGTGCGCGGTAATGCATGTAATCTATCAATAGCCTGGAAGGCTTTACCTTGGTCTTTCATTATTCAAACATTCTTTCTGCGGTATACATAAGCGAATCTTTCTCATGGGTGCTAACTGTCTTTCCCCATGATATTTCCACAGATCCGTTCTCTTGTGCTCCTTTTAAAAAGTATAACTCACGTTATATTATAATAATGTATATCAAAGAATGATGTAACATCACATTCGATGTGGATGCTTCGGCAGCCGTTTCTGCTCCTAAGAACGAGGGAAGCCTCTTGAAGGGTACCTTCGAAAGCATGGTGGCTAAGGGTGGTAGCTATATCCTCCAGATTGATGGCAACTTCCACCTGTAGCGGCAGACAACACGACCTTGAAGGTGGGTGCTTATCGTGCTTATCTCGACCTCAGCTCTACTGAAATCGGAGGAGGTGATGAAGGATTCGGCGAAGCCAAGGCTTACAGCATGGTATTCGTGGATAGTGAGGCTACGGGCATCGACCGCATCAACGGTGATGGCTCTAACAAGGGCATTTACGACCAAGCCGACCAGCAGCCTAAGGTTTACTTCGACTTGATGGGTCGCAAGGTGGCTGCTCCTCAGAAGGGCGAGATCTACATAGTGAACGGCAAGAAAGTAGTGTATAACAAATAAAAAGATAGAAAATTATGAAGAAATATATCAAGCCAACAATGATATTGTTGGAAATAGAGAGTGAGGGTATAATGGTTGCTATAAGTAATACAAATGCCAAGGAAGACGCCGCAGCCAAAGGGCATTTCGGCTGCTTCGACTGGGATGATGAAGACTATTCCTCAGAGATCACCGACTCAAATCCTAACCCTTTCGATGAGTAGTAACTCACACATACAATATATATAATGTGTTCAGGTGCCGAAAGGCAAAACCGCCGCATATCCGAAGAGTGTGGATATGCGGCGGTTGTTTTGTACGCTCGGCATGAGCATTGTCTAATGGGTGAAAGTCCCGAGCAAGCCCTAATAGCGGGAATTGCATAGTCAAAGGCAAGGGTGTCCATCGCGAGTTGGAATCTGAAGGAAGCCGGCAACAAATATCTGACCTAACGGACAGAAACTTCATATGAGGCATGTGACCGTGGATAAGATTGCATAACAAATCAAAGTCCAATAGCTATTCGGAACGGTCAGTGGAGTTTCCTTGAGCTTGCGAAAAAATGAAGTAGGTATAAGATAGAAAGACAATGCCCTTATACGAGGAGGTCTCACGGACGCTTCAAATAGTTTTCTTGACCTGCCGGCCAAGATTGTATATGACTCATATCGCTGAAGAGCGGATTCTGAGAATAGGATAAAAGAATTGAAGAACGATTTCTCCATCGATGACTTTGTCACAAATAACTTCTGGGCAACAGAGGCATGTAGGAATTTCATTGTCATGGCATATCGATAAAGCAGGAAGAAGAGGAGTTGATGCATGTGCTCAGACTGAACAAGGAGTAGCAGAAACGGTACATACAGTTGGCGAAGAAGGAGTACAGTGAGGATGAGACGCGCCTTATCCTTTCACAGTTTAACGAGAGGACGCAGAAGTATATCATAGACAACGTGACGAAGTATATCAATGCGGAAGCTTCAACAGGGGAGCGTATAGAGCAGACTTTTCCTGACCTTACACCATCGGAGCGTAATATTGCGCAGTTGATATCGAGGGGCTGTAAGTTGGACAGTATCTGTATGATTCTCAACAAGACGGAGTCTAATGTAAACACCCAACGCACCAATATTCGTCGTAAGCTCGGTCTGCAGCCGACCGACAGCCTGTATGAGGCTCTCAAGGCAAGGATGGATGGCAAGATAAAAAATAGGTGATAGTTTTGCCATTTTTATATAAGTTGACGTGTAGACAAGGAGATATGCATTACTTGTTTAAGGTTTGTGAACCAATTTTCAAGGAAAACTAATCTCCTTGTCTTCTTGTCAACTCGTCAACTTATTATCAGTCTGACCAGATTGTCTTTCTTTCAGGTCTTTCCCACAGGTTCTTGACTTCTTCCTCAGTATAGAGTTCCTCTGATGCTACTCCTATGTTTCCATTAGAGCCTGCAAGGATAGCTTGTGGTTCACTTTGAAGTATGTTTGTCTCCGGTTTGATATATTCTTTCTTTTTCATTTTTTGTTCTTTTTTGGGGGGGAATATATTAAATGTGTAGTTTTTTATTTGATGATGACTTTCATTGTCTTGTTACCTTTCTTCATAATGTTTATTCCTTGCTGCGGAGCGGTAAGTCGTCTGCCGTTCAGGTCGTAGTATTCCACATCGTCAGCATTGAGAGACGAGATAGGGTTGTCGATGCCGGTTGCGGAATCATCTACGCGGATGGAGAGTTTTGCTGCGCCATTTGTTGTGCCGTCGAGCCATGAGCGGAACGGACCAACCATTATCGCCTCTGTCTCTGACGAAGCCGCTTTCAGCTTTGCCACGTCCCATAAGAGACCGTTGCGGATGATATATCCGTCGGTCACTTTCTTTGCATGGTAGGTGCCTTGGAAATTCAGTTCGTTTACAGCAATCGGCTGTATCGTCATGTTTAATGTAGCGTTATTTGCCGTAAAGGTCATTTCCTCCTGCTCTCCGTTTTGCTTAACCATACATGGTGTTCCGGCAGCCACTTCTCCATTGAGGCGGCTTAATACAAGCTCGTCTGTAGATATGCTTTCTATAGCATACAGGCTATATGGTTCGTTGCCGGTAAGCGTTAAAGAGTAAGGCAATACGAGGGTTCCCCATGTTGGGGTTATGGTGCGGCTGTAGGAGATATTGTTGACAGTGCCTGTTGCCTGGTCGCTTATGAAAGAGGCATCGTTGAGAATTACATCTTTCTGCTTTGTATTATTGATGCCTTGTGGCAAAGACTGGAACTTAACACTCTTGATGCTTGTGACTCCAGAAAATACATCAGTGCCTATCTTTTCCAATGTTGCAGGAAATGTAATTTGTGCTTTTAGGTTTTTACAGTTGCTGAAAGCACCGTTTCCTATCGTTTTCAGATTGTCAGACAGAGTCAGCTTGCCTTTGAATCCGACACAATTATTGAAAGCATACGTACCGATTTCTGTTACAGAGTTAGGGATGGTAAGATTACCCGTAAAGCCACAGTCGCTAAATGCACTGTTTCCTATCTTTGTCAGATTATTAGATAGCGTCAGATTGCCATTGAATCCACACATGTAAAAAGCTCTTTCGCCTATCTCTGTAACCGAGTTAGGGATGATGAGGAATCCTGAAAGCTCTTTATTGTTATAGAAAGCTTTTGTACCAATGTATGTGACAGTCCTTGGTATGCGTAGTAGCTCACCTTTCAGACCCTTACTGGAAAAGGCATTATCGGGAATCTTTGTTATCGGACCGTCGCACTCTATCGTACACTCGCCATTCACTACACTATGCGACACGATTTTTGCACCGAAATCTATGTTATTGGCAAAGGTTACAATCTTTCCGCTCTTGGTACGGTAAGAGAAAAAACCGTGTCCGCATCTTTGGCAGACATCATCCTTTAAACTATGACCATTCAAGTCGCATGATGCTGTTTGACTGTACTTCTTGTCTTTTATGGCATTGCTGCCACAAACCATACACATTGGTAATGAAAGCAGCATACAGAGAATGATGCTGCGGATGTTCTGGACTTCTCTGATTTTCATAAATATCATATTTTATTTAATTAGGTTTGGTAATAATATCATATCTTATTCACAATCGGATTGCGAGGTGTCCTGCTACCAGCAGACACACTGCTTGCTCCTAACATGCACATCAGGAATGAAAGCAAAGTGTAGAGATATACTCTGCGTGGGTGTTTGAATTTGAATGTTTCCATAATAGTTATTTGATTTTATTTTATTCGATGTGGTGCAAATTTAAGGGAATCACGAAACATCTCCAAAGTCTTACAGACGTGAATAGACGTAAAAGATAGAAAAAAGAGGGGTAAAAAGGGGTAAAATGTCTAAAAAAGGAGCTATCTTTGTAGTGATAAATAAATAAAGCTATGAAGATAACACTGAAAGAGCGTATGGCCACATTCCTTGATCAGCGCAGCCACAACTGGCAGCAACGTTTGTGTCTTATCACTTTCCTGATGCTCAGCCTGTCGGTTGTCTTGCCTGGTGTGCCTATGCACATCGTTGGATTTATAGGACGCTGCGACACTCCGCTGCATATAATATCGGCTCTGCTGTGGGTGGCAACGATTGTCGTGCTGGTATTGTATCTGCTGCATCGCATGCCACTGAAGACTGCTATATCCATATTCGGCATATTGGTGCAACTGACAGAAAGTGCCCGTATCGTATATATTACGGTGGAGCGTCCTGTGGGGTATGAAGATGCGGTATTGTTCAACCAGATAATTTCACTCGCCCTTATAATCTATCTCGTTTTGGCTGCCGTCCGACACATGCCTACAGTGATAGCCCTTATGAGCATAGGCACGATAGTCTTCGCTTATCTATACACAGACGGAGGAGTAAACCGCCAGATAGTGGCTGTATTCATCTTTGTTGAGATTTTCACATGTGTGCTTGGCGAGATGATAAGGCGTGGCATTAGAGGCATGCTGAAGGAGAATGCCGACTACAACTCTACGCTGAACAATCTGCTTGCCACCTTCCACATGACCAAGACGGAGCTGCTCGCCTATATACAGCTAGGGCGCGGCGGTATGGCAGGCAAGGACATATCCGACTTCTTCGACCGTCTCGACGAGCGCACCGAAGCTAACCTTATCAGGGCTGTGGAGCATAGAGTGGATCAACGCAGGATGCAACATGCCGACATATCGGCTGTTATACCAACGCTGACACCCACCGAGAAGGAGGTGTGCAGGCTTATTATCGGCGGAAAGATGATTAACGAAATTGCCTCCATACTCAATAAAACACCCAACAATATCAGTACTGTGCGCATACATATCCGCAAGAAACTCGGACTTGGCACAAACGAAGATCTTAAGGATGCTTTGTTGAAGTCATTGAGAATGGGGGGCAGTAGGAATATACTATAATATATATATGTGTGTAAAAAAACTGAATCCACTGTCTGGAGTGGATTCAGTAGTAGTATGTATGCTCGGCATGAGCATTGTCTAACGGGTGGAATTCCCGAGTAAGCCCTAATAGCGGGAATTACATAGCCAAAGGCAAGGCTATCCAACGCTGATGGGTTCATATCTCGAATGGCACCCAAAATAGGAACCGCCGTATGCGGAACCGCATGTACGGTGGTGTGAGAGGACGGTAAACACGAAAATAGGAGATAAACACCTATAATTAGTGTTTACCTCCTACTCGATTACAATTTAATTTTACGACAATTATGTAGGTATTCTCTTGTGCTCCTTTTAAAAAGTATAACTCACGTTATTTATGTCATCTCTGTGCTATTAGTAATTCAAAAAGCTCCAAAACAACTTTTTTTGTTCGTATTTTATGATTATCAATGAAAGGAATGATATTGTGAAATACTCGATTATTTGCATGTTTCGTAAACATTTTTAGAATTTTGTACTTTTTTTGAAGAAAAACACTATCTTTGCACCATGGAAAATATAATAGAAACTTTCATGAAAGAGGAACAGGCTATTCTTATAGTGGCATTGTGTCTTCTGTTGTTCGCCATAGTCATGGGCTATGCCATGGTTCAAGACTACAGGATATATCTTGATGAGAACTACAAGGCTCGCTACAGCTTCTGTGATTTCATCAAGAGAGAAAGATTCTATATCTATCTGTTTCTCGGACAGACTTTCGTCATCATCCTGGGAATCACAGTATATCTGATGGCAATGAGAGAAAATATGTAAGAAAGTAGAATAATAATAATTTACAGTTATGAATAACAAAAGACAAAGAAACAGGCTATTCACGATGCTGCTGCTCGTGATGGCTATCCTCATGCCTTATGGGGGGGCATGGGCACAAACGAAGCCTTCCTGTGGTAATGGCGAAGTAGACAGTCCTTACATCATCACCACAGCTGAGGAATTAAAGTGGTTCCGCGATGAGGTGAATCGTGGAAGAAATAATATCTGCGCAAAGATAGCAGATAATGTTGAGGTCATTGACATGAGTACAGTATGTCATGTGGCTGATAAGTCTCAAAACTTAGAAGAAGTGAGCTGGGAGCCTATTGGAAATACTACTAACAAATACATGGGCACTTTCGATGGAAATAACAAGACCATCACCAACCTTTATATCAATGCAAACCAAGAATATTCGGGGCTTTTCGGTTATACCTTTATAAGCACAATCAAAAACCTAACCTTTGTGAATGCAAATGTGACAAATACAAACTCTTTTACAGGAATTTTGGTTGGCTATGGATATGGAGGCACCTATCAAAATATCATGACATCAACAAGTTGTGAGGTTAATGGCGGTGATGGAACTGGCGGTATTGCAGGTAAACTTGCGGGTAACGCCTACAACTGCGTGAACTACGCCACGGTACAAGGAAAAGAACAGGTCGGCGGTCTTTTTAGCAGCTACGACTCAAGTAATTCCATAACCGCCTGTGCCAACTATGGAAAGGTAACGGCATCAAGTCTGTGGGTCGGTGGCTTGGTTGGCTATTTCAATAGTGGAACGATCCAAGACTGCGCCAACTATGGAGATGTAAAAGGTGCAAATTGTGTTGCTGGCATGGTTGGTTTTGTAGACCAAGGCAAGATACAGAACGTGTTCAGCTATGGCAATGTTTCTGCCACGATGAGCACGCAAAATATAGGCATGGCTTTTGGCTCTGGCTCTGGGACCACTGAAGGCATGGTGGCATATTATAGTGGCGCAAAGCTGACAGCAAACGGCCAAGAGAAAGATGTTAAAGCCTTCGGAAATGGCACGCCTTCAGAAGATAAAGCAACAGGATTTACAGAAACCCAGTTGAAAAGCGGTTTTGTTGCCTATCAGCTCCATCAAAATGCTTCGAGCGAAGCAAAATGGGGACAAAATCTGGCTAATGATGGAGACATCTATCCTGTCATTGGTTCGGAGCATACAGTTTATGCAGATAATTCACTTGTAAATTGCAAGACGAACGAGAAAATCTCAGGTAGTTTCACCAACAATCCTTCCAGTTCCGCAATCAGGTATAAACACGGAACGACAATTCACCACGCTGCAGCAAACGCTACTTGCACAGAGGCGGCAACCAAGGAATATTGGCAATGCCAAGACTGCCAAAGGATATATTCCGACAGCCAATTGACAGTGGAATTGACTGATGTAACGGACGCAGAGCATCCTGCCCTTGGACACGACAACAATGACGATGGCTATTGCGACCGTTGCCAGCATTATGTGGCTGTGAAGCCTTCAAAGGAAAGTGGGGTGTACCTGATAGCCAAACCTTGCCACTTGGCTTGGTTCCGCGACTATGTAAACGGAACTATCGTGGACGAAGGAAAAACTGCTGGACTCACTCACCTTTCGGCATCAGCCAAGCTGACTGCGGATATCGACCTCAAGAACTATTGCCATGCGGCTGAAGACGGCAAGGAACTCTTGAGTTGGATTCCGATAGGCAATAACTATAATTGGAGGGGAAAGATGGACGGTCAGGGACATACCATCTCCAATCTCTATATCAAGACAGCACAAGACTATGTGGGGCTTTTCGGCTATACTGACGGTGCGACTATCCAAGACCTTATCTTTGACAATGCCAAGGTGGAGAATGTGAACACAACAGGCACGAATACATCTTACACCGGTATCTTGGTAGGATATGCATACGGGGATTCTCCAGCACATATAAAGGGCATTAAAACCACAAAGAATTGTACTGTAATAGGACAAGAAGATACTGGCGGTATTGTTGGATTTGCCAAAATAAATCTCGAAAACTGCGAGAATCACTCCAGCGTGAAGAGTACTAAGTCTGTTGGCGGAATTGCAGGTCGAAGCGCTGAAATAAACATCAGGCGCAGCACCAATTATGGAACCGTTGAAAACAATAAGACCTATATTGGTGGAATCATAGGTTATGCTTATGGAACAAGTATCGAAGATTGCGCTAACTATGGCAAGATTACAAGCACAGGTTGGAATGCCGGTGGCATAGCAGGACGAACTTCTGGCATCAGTATCCAGAATGTGTTCAGTTATGGAGATGTGATGTATACAGATGACGGTTCAGGAATCATTATAGGTTATGTAGGTGGTACACTAACCGCAAAGGGTATTGTAGCTTACAACAAGGAGGCATTGCTAAATAATTCATCTGAGAACATCAAAATAGTTGGTCGCGGAAATCTGACTTTCGAAGACGGAAAGAAAGAAGAGGACGTGGTCAAGGCTTTCACCAAACAGCAGATAGAGAGCGGTGAGGTGGCTTATTTGCTTGCCGAAGGCAAAGTATTAGGCGAACAGGTATGGGGACAGCAGTTAGGCAAGGACCAATATCCCGTTCCCGGCTCTGACAATAAAGTAATCAAGGCTGCACAGGGCGACAAGGATGCAAATGGCAACTATACATATTGGGCAACATTCAGCAATCTGACAAACGATGTAACCCTTTCTGTTCCATCAGAATCAGGCAGAACGCTTAATGTCTATAACGCAACGGTAAGCGGTGGCAAGCTGACATTGACACAACGCAACAACCAAGTGGCAAAGGAAGAGGGTGTGCTACTGAAGACTGACGGAGAGTATGTCAATGCAAAGGCAAACGAGACAAATGAGTTGACAAAAGTTTCCTCTGATGACAACCACCTTGTGGCTACACCAGCTGAAGCTCAGACTGTAACAGCAGAAACTGGTTGTAAACTCTATCGTCTCACATATAATAATGCTACAACAAAAGAACGTCTCGGCTTCTACCTCAGCAACGACGGAACAAGCCTCAAAGCGACTCCTGGAAAGGCTTATCTGCAAATATCTGAAAATGAAGCAAAAGACCCATCATCGGCAGCACTCGCTCGCAGCTTTGTATTCGGTGGCGGCAACGAGACAACAGGTATAGATGGAATCACCATTATGGGTACTGACGTGCAGCGTCATGGCACTATTGAAGGAATCTTCGACCTCCAAGGTAGAAAGATAGTCAATCCGACAAAGGGCATATACATAAAGAACAACAAGAAAGTAGTAATCAAATAAAAATAGCACAATATGAAGAAAGAATATATAAAACCAGAAATGCAGGTGCATGAGATAAAAGCCCAACAGTTGCTGGCAGGGTCAGAAACTCCTGGTTTCAATAAAGGACAAAGTCCAGAAGATGGAAATGAAGATATGTGGTAAAGTCCTAAGCTGACAGGAATACCAATCATCTGAAAAAACAACCCATACTTTGCGGTTGTTCCAAGGGTCTATACACCTCGACAAAAGGGTGTATAGACCCTTTTTCCTATTGCATGATGTCTTCAGGTAGAAGTATCTTAGCTTCTTCGTTTATATAAGTAGGAGCTTCTTTCATAAACAAGACAAGATGTACCTGCTGTCCTTTCTTGATAAAAGGAAGATATTTCGCCTTTTGCTCAAGAGTTTCCATCAGGCGGTCGGCACTATCATTGTGTGTCCATTTACATTCTCCAATCAATATGTGTTTCTTATCTATTGATTCTGCTACAACGTCCAATTCTACCATTTTACCATCCTTTTCTTCTGGCGGAAAAATTTTACCCCACCATCTGGAAGCTACATTGTAGGCAATGCCATCTAAGATATTGCCACTTACGTAATCACGGCATAGTAACTCCCAGCATTGACCAATAAACTGCGGCAGCTGGCTTTCCACAACCTGCATCACCGTATCAATCTTTCCCAACTCAAGGATAGAACGATAAGGCACGATAAATTGATAATGGAATCTGAGAAGTGAGTCGTTGATGTGGTAAAGTCCCTTTTTGCTTTTTTTCGGATTGTCGCCAAAAGGCACCTCTCTGCTTATGTACCCTAAATCTCTTAATTTGCCTAGAGGCTCTGACAAGGAATAGGCTTCCTTACCAGCCCTGGATGCTATTTCTGATAGTTTGTTGGCGCCATTACCTATAATAGTGAGTAAGGTTGATGCCTGAACGGTATCTCGCATATCATCACGAAGCAGTCGCTGAGGTTCTTCCATCAAGGGGCCCTGTGGATCAAGCAACACCTTGCGAATCGCCGTTTTTGTATCAGGATAGTCACGACGCAATTCCCAATAGCGAGGCACACCGCCCCATATTGCAAATTCTTCTACCGCTTGCACGGCATCACACTCCATTGCCTCCCTCATATATTGAGCCGCAATCGGTTGCATCTTGATAATCTCATTGGCAAGTCCATAAAGTGGTGACTGGCGATTGAGCACATAGCCATGCATCAATTGTTGTGAAGAACCGCAAAGAACAAAATCAAACTTTAAGATTTTCTCGTTCAGGAGCTTTTGGATGATGGAAGGAAGTGCCTCACAGCTTTTTACGAGATAAGGAAATTCATCCAGACATACCATGATTCTCTGAGATAGTTGATTGTTCATACTGCGGAAAAGTGATTCCCAGTCGGGATATATAACCTTGTCGAACCCATCAATGACTGTGGCCACAGATTTGGCAAAAGCAGATCGCTGTACTGCCTCTGTAGAAGTATCGCTCAAGAAGTAAATAGCCTGTTCTTGACTATTCACAAGATATTTGATGAGCGTAGATTTTCCTATTCTGCGACGACCATATATAACGATAAATTGGGTGTTCTCTCGTTTCAGAGCTTCTGTTATTCGGTCTGTTTCCGCCTTTCTATCTATTAATCTATTATATTCCATAATATTATGCTTTATTATTATCGTTCACAAAGATAATCTTTCTGAACGGTAATTTCAAATATTTGAGCAACAATTAGTTGCTTGTTATTGATGTTTAACTATTAATCGGAATCATTAAGTAGTATTTGTATGTTCTTTACAGGATTCATGGTGCATGGCTATGTGCTCAATCGCCAGTCACCACTCTATGGACTTGCCAATGAGATTATCAAGATGCAACCGACCCTTTAAAACAAAAACCTACTTGAACAATAATAAAACAAAAAAGCCACACCCTTGTGGATGTGGCTTTGTTTCTTTTGTGCTTGCTTGCAATTACTTGCGGAGGCCGAGGGCCTTGATGATAGCACGATAGCGATTGATGTCGCGATCGTAGAGGTAATTGAGCAATGCACGGCGCTTTCCTACCAACTGAGTCAAAGAACGTGTGGTAGTATAATCTTTACGGTGCTTCTTAACGTGCTCCGTCAAATGGGCAATACGGTATGAGAACAATGCTATCTGGCTCTCAGCTGAACCAGTATCAGAGTTAGACTTTCCGTACTTACCAAAGATCTCTTCTTTTTTTGCCTTGTCTAAATACATAGCTTTTTTGTAAATAATTAATAATGTTTGCACAAATGCGGATGCAAAGTTACAACTTTTTTCTTATTATGGCAAGAGTATACAATATTTTTTTGTAATTTTGCACCTGATTTATACATTATATACAATGCAAGACATTAGAAACATAGCAGTTATTGCCCATGTCGACCATGGCAAGACAACTCTCGTAGACAAGATGATGCTCGCTGGAAAGCTTTTCCGCGACGGTCAGGATAACAGTGGCGAAGTGCTTGATGCCAACGACCTCGAGCGTGAGAGGGGTATCACAATTCTTTCTAAAAACGTTTCCATCAATTGGAAAGGTACTAAAATTAATATTCTTGATACTCCTGGACACTCTGACTTCGGTGGTGAGGTAGAACGTGTGCTTAACATGGCAGACGGATGCCTTTTGCTCGTCGATGCTTTCGAAGGTCCTATGCCTCAGACTCGCTTCGTGTTGCAGAAAGCTTTGCAGCTTGGATTGAAGCCTATCGTGGTTGTCAACAAGGTAGACAAGCCTAACTGTCGTCCTGAGGAGGTATATGAAATGGTCTTCGACCTCATGTTCTCTCTCAATGCTACAGAAGATCAGCTCGATTTCCCTGTAGTTTATGGTTCAGCTAAAAATGGCTGGATGGCTGAGGAGTGGAATCAGCCTACTGACAATATCGACTATCTTCTCGACAAGATAGTTGAGGTTATCCCTGCCCCTAAGCAGCTTGAGGGTACTCCTCAGATGCTTATCACATCTCTCGACTATAGCAATTATACTGGTCGTATTGCCGTAGGTCGTGTTCATCGTGGTGTACTCAAGGATGGTATGAATGTTACTATCTGCCATCGCGACGGATCTATGGAGAAGACCAAGATTAAGGAACTTCATACCTTCGAGGGTATGGGACATAAGAAGACTGACAGCGTAGAGTCTGGCGATATCTGTGCTGTTATCGGTTTGGAGAAGTTTGAGATTGGTGACACCATCTGCGACTACGACAATCCTGAAGCATTGCCTCCTATCGCTATCGATGAGCCTACCATGAGCATGCTCTTCACTATCAACGACAGCCCTTTCTTCGGTAAGGAGGGTAAATATTGTACTTCACGCCACATCCAGGAGCGTTTGGATAAGGAGTTGGAGAAGAACCTTGCGCTTCGCGTTCGTCCTTTCGAGGATTGTACTGATAAGTGGATTGTTAGCGGACGTGGTGTGCTCCACCTCTCTGTGCTTATCGAGACTATGCGTCGTGAGGGCTATGAGCTTCAGGTAGGTCAGCCACAGGTTATCTACAAGACTATCGATGGTGTGAAGTGTGAGCCTATCGAGGAACTCACAATCAATGTGCCTGAGGAGTTTGCAAGTAAGATGATTGATATGGTGACACGCCGTAAGGGTGAGATGACATCTATGGAAAGCCAGGCTGACCGTGTGAACATCGAGTTCGAGATTCCTTCACGTGGTATCATCGGTTTGCGTACTAATGTGCTTACTGCTTCACAGGGTGAGGCTATCATGGCACACCGTTTCAAAGACTATCAGCCTTACAAGGGCGAGATTCAGCGTCGTACCAATGGTTCGATGATAGCTCTCGAAACCGGTACATCATACGCTTATGCTATCGACAAGCTTCAGGATCGTGGTAAGTTCTTTATCGATCCAGGTGATGAGGTTTATGCTGGAGAGGTAGTGGGCGAACATGTTCACGACAACGACCTTGTAATCAACGTTACTAAGGCTAAGCAGCTTACCAACGTTCGTGCTTCCGGTTCTGACGAAAAGGCACGCGTTATCCCTAAGACTGTGATGAGTCTTGAGGAATGTCTTGAGTATATCAAGGGCGACGAGCTCGTAGAGGTTACTCCAAAGAGCATGCGTATGCGCAAGATTATTCTCGATCACCTCGAGCGTAAGAGAGCAAACAAGGAATAATTCCTATACATAAGGAGGAAGTTAAAAGAACTTCCTCCTTTTTTATATATACATATTTACTCAACTTTCGCAAATGTGGAAGTTAAAGAATTTAAAGAAGTTAGAGAAGTTAAAGCCATATGCTTTATAGCTAAATATACAACCAAAAAGGCTATTGGCTATAACTTCTAACGACCGAAGGGAGTGATAACTTCTTTAACTACTATAACTTCCGTACATGCGAAACTTCAGATATTTATATATACCAACAATTTTGAGTTCTCACTATCTCTAACTCCCCTAAATAAAAACATCTGTATTATGGCTTTGTGGAGATTCTTTCGTAGATTTGCGTTGCCTTGCTCACTTGTGTTAGGAGCTGTAGGCTATCTGTTGTTTGCTAATGTTCCCTTTCTCGAGCCTATAGGTGATGCTGTAGGTCCACATCTTATATCTCTCATGCCGATAGTGCTATTTGCTTTACTCTATGTAACCTTCTGTAAGATAGAGATTAAGGAAATGCGCCCTCAAAAATGGCATTTTATCCTCCAAATTATTCGCACATCTTTAGCTGCTTCTATGGTTGTAGCCATCTATCTTTTTGGAGCATCATACAATGTAAAGCTTGTGCTCGAAGCAGCTTTTATCTGCTTTATTTGTCCTACAGCTGCAGCTGTGGCTGTGGTGACAGAAAAGCTTGGAGGAAGCATTGGTTCGCTTACTACATATACCGTCATCGCCAACCTCTTTACCATGGTTATCATTCCGTTGTTTTTCCCTATGGTAGAGAAAGGTGCCAACGTTACATTCTTATATATGAGCATGATGGTGTTTCGCAATGTAACCACGGTGCTTGTAGTTCCATTGCTCTTGGCTTTGCTCAGCCGTAAGTTCTTACCTCGCTTTGTCGACAAGGTAAAGAGCATTAAAGATTTGGGCTTTTATATGTGGTGTTTTAACCTTACTATCCTTATGGGCGAGACTGTTCGCAACATCATTCACGCTCAAGTTTCTGGCTATATCTTGGTTCTCTTGCTTATAGTTCCTTTGATAGTATGCCTTGTCCAGTTTGCCATAGGCAAAGCTGTAGGTAGACATTATGGTGCAAGCATTAGTGCAGGTCAAGCCCTGGGACAAAAGAACACCATCGTAGCCATCTGGCTCACCCTAACCTTTCTCAACCCACTTGCAGCCGTTGCTCCCGGTGCCTATGTTGTTTGGCAAAACCTCGTTAATGGTTGGCAACTGTGGTATAAAGAGAAGTATGGCAAACTGAAGTGGTAGGTGAAAAACTTATTGTTAGCGTTTATTAACAATAAGTCATGCAGTCTTTTCTTGTTTCTGTCTATCTTTATAAAAGAAAGCCCCAAAAGTACATTTACCACAAATATGGATATTATAGAGATAGTAAGGCGAGTAAAGACTGGAGACACAACTGCTTTAGCAATACTAATTGAGGCATATACACCAATGGTGAGAAAAGTATGCTTCAATATTACCAATGAGGACGAGGACGTATTGAATGACCTCGTCCAAGTGGTGTTTATACGTGCTTATTATTCTCTTCATCAACTTAGAGACGCTTCAAAATTTGGAGAATGGGTGTGTGCTATTGCAAGAAATGAGGCTTTGAAGTTACAGAAGTATAAGCAAAAAGGTAAATTAATACATTTCTCGTCATTAATAGATGAGGAATTCTACGTAGAAGAGAGTTCCACTCCTGAGAATTTGTTAGAGGAAAAAGAGATTAGGGAAATCATAAGCCAATTACCTACTGGTTATAGTAAGGTTTTCCAGATGGCTGTGATAGAAGGATATTCTCATAAAGAAATTGCTGAAATATTGGGAATAGAACCACATAGTTCTTCTTCACAATTAGCAAGAGCTAAAGCTATGTTGAGAAAGATTATCAACAAACGAATGTTAGCTATAGTCTCAATTGTCTTTATTAGTATACCTTTATATCGTATCTTATGGCGAAAGTACAATATAAAAAAGGAAGATATAAAGACCGCACAGATAAAAAAGGAAGATAAAGGTAGGACGAAGATTGCTAAGAAGCAAAAGGTGGATAAGCCAACTCAAAAGGATAAAATACAGATTATTGTAGCAAAGGAAATCTATCCAAATATCGCTCAGACAATATCTGATTCTATACCTGCTATCGACTCACTTCAGATTCAAAATACTTTGGACAACATTCATATTGCAGAAACAAAGAATGATAGCATTGTTCCTGATACAACAAGATTACTCTGGCACGAATATGATAAACCATATATAACAGAAGAAACGACTCTTCATAAAAAGCACAAGTGGCATTTGCTTGCGGCTGGTTCGTTGGGCACAACTTTGGCTCAAAATGCTTATAAGATATTAAGTGGTAATATTGGAAGTGACGGACCTGTTGGTCCTGATGGTCCTGATGGTCCTGTAGCTCCTAACAAGTTCTCAACTTGGGAAGAATATTATAATTATTTGCAGACTAAAGAACATGAAGGATTGTCGGATGAAGAGAAAGCACTTAAGGAGATTGCTCTCAATAATAAGAATAATATAAACAACAATATAAAGAACGATGGCAAAATCGTAGAGCATGAACATCATGACAAACCAATAACCTTTGGTCTATCGGTAACAAAGTTGTTGGGAAATAATTGGAGTATGTCTACAGGTTTGAAGTATTCTCTTTTGAAGTCCGACTTCACCTTAGGAGAAGATACTTATTACATTAAGCGAAAGCAAAATGTTCATTACCTTGGAATTCCTTTGCAAGTGGCATATAGATGGCTAAATGTCAAGAAGTGGTCTATGTATTCATCGTTGGGTGGTACTATGCATATACCTGTATACGGTAAAACAAATGAAAAGTATGTTGTGGGAAAGAATACGCCATATACTAACAATTGGCATTTCTCACCTTCGCTACAATGGAGCGTAGGCACAAGTGTTGGTGTGCAATATAGGTTTGCGCCTAATTGGGGAATATATTTGGAGCCATCGCTGAATTGGTATATACCAAATGGTAGTTCCGTTCATACTATATGGACAGAGCATCCATTCACAATCACCATACCATTTGGCATTAGGTTTACATTTTAATGATGCCCTTGTGCAGTCTTTCTGGCTTTTGTTGCCTCTTTACTAATAGAAGCACAAAAGCTTTGAAAGATTAAAATGTACAAGACTATAGACTATTTGCAGACCGCAATCTTTAGAAATATATGTAGATACTTATTCCTTAATGGATTCTATTCGTTCAATTATAAAAAAATAGGCTTATGAAAGTACAATTGTTTGGATTTGTTATGCTGGGATTAACAGCATTGACAGCTTGCTCATCAGAGCAAAGCTTGATGGAGCCAGTGAAGTTAAGCGACTTGGTAGATACTGGCTGCAAAACTTCGTATTCATTAGAAGAGAGCCAATCTGATTTTTACGAAGAAGAAAAGGAGAAGACTCCTAAGATAATGATATATGTAGGCGACAAAGGTGTAGCTTCATTCCGTATTACAGACTTGCAATACGACTGCGTAACAGAGAGAATCAATGCTCAAGTAGACTCGCAACAAGATGAAATAAAAATAGTGATAGCTCCTTATAAGGAAGATCCTACGGTTGAGGTTGATTGCTATTGTAAATATGATGTAGGTTTTAAACTATCTAATCTGACATCTAACAAATATCACCTCAAAGTGTATTTCGCAGATTACTATGGTAAATACAATTCATCATCTCCTGCTTTCGACGGTATAGTTTCTTTCAAGCAAAATTCGACATTGGAGTTTGATATATAGTAAAGAAACCGTAATAATGAAACTGTAACAAAGAAATCTCCCCCATTCTTTCAACGAGAAAAGAATGGGGGAGTTTTCTTATATGTATCAGATAATGTCTAATTATAATGATTAGATGTTATCTGGATTAGTCCAATACGATTGGCTTGTACTTTGGTACGAGAGTCTTCATTACTGTCCAACCAATGAGGTAGGCAACGGCACAGATGCAGAAGATGATCATGTAGCCTGCAGGCTTACCTTCGAAGCCCATGAAAGTGAAGGCTTCACCCTGGGTTTCTGCATAGGTGAACAAAGCACCAGAACCCTTGTTGATGAGGAACGAGCCTACACCACCTGCCATAGAACCGATACCTGTAATGGTAGCGATAGCTGACTTAGGGAACATATCGCCTGTGGTAGAGAAGATATTTGCTGACCAAGCCTGGTGTCCTGCGCCTACAAAGCCGATGATGATAGCTGGCCACCATGCGCTATACTGTCCCAATGGCTGTGCAAAGAGAGCGAGCATAGGGAAGAAGGCGAAGATCAACATGGCGAGCATACGACCCTGATATGGATTCATACCCTTCTGCTCAACGAAGAGCTTTGGAAGATAACCACCGAACATAGACAATACTGTTACGATAGCATAAAGGGTGAAGATAAGTGCGATACCCATAGAAGAGTCTGAGGTGTAGCCATACTGATCTGAGAAATAAGCTGGAGCCCAGAACAAGAAGAACCACCATACACCATCGGTCATAAACTTACCGAATACGAACGACCATGTCTGACGATATTTGAAAGCCTGAAGGATGCTCATCTGCTTTTCTTCAGCTTCTTCTTTCTTCTCAGCCTCTGTCTCGTTAGCCTCGTCCTGGTTTACATAGTTGAGCTCAGCATCGTTGACATGCTTTGACTGATTAGGCTTGTCGTAAACGAAAATCCAGATACCTGCCCAAATGAAGCCAAGGGCACCAATGATGATGAATGCCATTTCCCAACCCACAGCCTTAGCGATGAGAGGAATAGTTGCAGGAGCAGCAAGAGCACCAACGCTTGCACCTGAGTTGAAGATGGATGTAGCGAAAGCACGGTCTTTCTTAGGGAAATACTCTGCTGTAACCTTGATAGCAGCAGGGAAGTTGCCAGCCTCACCAAGTGCGAGGACGCAACGGCAGAACAAGAAAGCATACATGCTGACTGTAGAAATCACGATGGCAACATCGCCAGTAGCACCAATGAGTGCTTCTTTTGATGAGAAGTCGCCACCAACCCATCCTTCGGTGAAGATACCGCAGAATGCATGCAATACGGCACCGAGCGACCAGATGAGGATAGCCCAGAGATAACCCTTCTTTGTGCCCATCCAGTCAACGAACTTTCCTGCGAAGAGGTTGGCTACTGCATAGAGCAAAGAGAATACAGCGGTGATGTTACCATAGATTTCATCGTTCCAATGAAACTCTGGAGAGATGAAGTCTTTCCATGTAAGAGAAAGAACCTGACGGTCCATGTAGTTGACGGTGGTTGCAAAGAAAAGCATTGCACACATTACCCAACGCCAGTTTGTCATTTTTGTTGTTTGTAGCTTTGACATTGTTTTTTTGTAGATTAGGTTGAGAGGTGGGGGAGAGATGCAGACGAACTGCATCACTCCTAACCCTCTAAATTATTTTTGTTTTATATTATTTCAACTCAGGAATCTTGATTACCTGCATATCGTTGTAGATAAGGTTCTCGCCAGCCATACCCCAGATAAAGGTATAGTTGCTTGTACCTGCAGCGCAATGGATAGACCACTCAGGAGCGATAACAGCCTGCTCGTTGTTGAGCCATACTGGACGTGTCTCCTGTGGCTCGCCCATCATGTGAAGAATTTTCTGTCCCTGTGGTACATTATAATATATGTATGTCTCCATGCGGCGAGTGTGGGTGTGAGCAGGCATTGTGTTCCATACAGAACCTTCCTTAAGCTCGGTGATACCCATCTGAAGCTGACATGTTCTAACTCCTGCAACACCATCGATAATCATCTGGTGGATAACACGGTCGTTGCTCTCTTTCAAAGAACCAGCCTTGATATTGTTAGCTTCCTTAAGAGTAACCTTCTTTGTAGGGAATGACTGATGAGCGCATGCGCTGTTCATATAGAACTTGGCAGGATTAGCAGGATCTTTGCTTGTGAGAACAATCTCCTTGTTGTTCTTTTCGTCAGCACGACCTACGTAGAGAGCCTCCTGGAAATCGAGGTCGTAGCTCTTGCCGTCAACAGTTACAGTACCCTTACCACCGATGTTGATGATACCGAGCTCACGGTTGTCGAGCAAACGCTTCTTGTCTGTAGGCTTATCTGTGTAGAGGCAAGCCAATGATGTGAGCTTGATAGGAGCTGTTGTAGGCTCTGCACCACCGATGAGGAAACGGTCGAACATGGTGTATGTCCAGTTTACTTCGCCTGGAGCAAATATCTTTTCGATAGCAAACTCCTTGCGCAAGCGGTCTGTTGTGTAGTGCTTTGCATCTTGTGGGTTGCTGGCATAGCGCACGTTGTAGTTGGTATATGCGTTTTCTGCCTTTACTTCGTAAGCGCTGTTTTCACAGCATTGTGCTGAAGCCATGAAGGCTGCGAGACACATTGTTGTTGTAATAAAAAGCTTTTTCATATTTCGTTTATTATATTCTTATCGTTGATAATGTTGATTTTAGTTTGCACCTTTCTCTTCCTTGCAGATCTTGCGATTGTTGTAAATCATCAATGCCAATGTGAAAAGTGTGAGGATTGCAGGACCGATGTAAGGGATATAGCATGTGAGCTTATAGATAACCCATCCAAACAATGATGATGCAAAGTCGAGAGCACCACCAGAGAATCCGTCAGGAATATGTGCAGCCTTATCGCCTGTAGCTGCAAATACATGGTTAGCAGCCATTGTGAAGTCTGGAGCCATGTCGGTAACGAAATAAAGACCGATAACGAGAGCTATAAGACCTATGATGATTGTCTTTACCACATTACCCTTGGTGAATGGCAATATCATTGGGAAGAGGTAGAACATACCTGCAAGTGATGCCAATGGCAAGAACTGGTTGCCTGGCAAGAATACTGCTATAGCAAGGATTACAGGGATAAGGATGATAGAAGATACCAAGGTGGTAGGATGACCGATAACCAAAGCTGGGCTCATACCGATGTGCACCTTCTTACCATTGAACTTGTTCTTTACCAACTCCTGAGTCTTTTCAGAGATAGGCTTCAAACCTTCGATGAAGAGCGAGGTGATACGAGGAATCAACTCCATAACGGCACCCATGGTAACACCGAGGAAGAGAATCTTCTTGATATCGAGCTCTGCAGCCCAACCAATCAGCGCACCTACGATAACTCCCAATACCAATGGCTCGCCCAATACACCAAACTTCTTCTTCAAGCCTTCGGCATCGATGTCGAGCTTAGAGAAACCTGGGATAAGGTCGAAGAGTTTGTTGAAGCATATAGCGAAAGGAGTGAAGCTTTGGCAGAAAGGCTGTGGAATAGAAATACCATCAAGGTCGTAGTATTTCTGGAATTTCTCTGCTGTGAGGTCGGCAAACACCAAAGTGATGATGTAGCAGATGATAGCTGCGAAATAGCCCCATGCAAGGCTCTCGTCCATTACAAAGTAGGCAACAGCACCAATAAATGCAAAGTGCCAGTAGTTCCAGAGGTCGATGTTGACAGTACGTGTTGTCTTAGTCAACAACATTAATAGGTTTACACCCAAACAAATAGGGATAATCAAAGCGCCTACTGCAGTATTGTAGGCTACGGCAGCAGCTGCTGGCCATCCCATGTCGAAAACGTTTAGTTGTAGATGATAGATGTCGGAAATAGCTTTCAATGGGTCGTTGAAGTTTGTTGTCAGCAATGCTGTAACTACACCCAAGCCTACGAAGCCCACGCCTACGAAGAGACCTGACTTCAAAGCTTTACCGAATTTCATACCAATGCACAAGCCTATGACAGTAAAGATGATAGGCATCATCACACTTGCGCCAAGGCTGATAATGTAGCTAAATACTTGTTCCATTTTTTGTTATTATTGTTTTTGTTGTTTCTGGTAGACCATAGTATATTGCGTCTTGTTGTTTGCATCAAGACGTATAATAATAGATAATGGTGCAAAGATACAAAATAATTTTTATATCCTTGCACCATTTCCTTAATTAATATGTATAGTAACATTACTTAATGTTGCTCATACCACCAATTGTTAGTCTTGGAAGTAAATTCTCTTTACTCGGTTGCTTATTCCTGTAAGAACTTCGTATGGAATAGTGTCCAAAACATCCGATAGAACTGTTACTGGCAGATGGTCGCCAAATATCTCTACGGTGTCGCCTTCTTTGCAGTCTATACCTGTTACATCAATCATGGCAACGTCCATACAGATGTTGCCCACATATTCTGCTTTCTTGCCATTTACCAAGCAGTAGCAATGACGATTGCCAAGATGACGGTTCAGACCATCAGCATATCCTATAGGAATTGCAGCTATCACGGAGTCGTGCTGCAGAGTGCCCTTACGGCTATAGCCAACGGTATCTGTCGCAGGCACGTTGCGTATTTGCAGGATGGTAGTCTTTAGCGAACTAACATTATTGATAATCTGATTGTTGCGTGGGTTTATACCATAGAGACCTAAGCCCAAACGACACATATCCATCTGACGCTCAGGGAAATGCTCGATGCCTGCCGAGTTGTCCATATGGCGCAATATCTTGTGGCTGAAAGCTGCCTGCAACTTCTTGCTACCCTCATCAAAGAGAGCAAACTGCTGAGCAGAGAAGTCATCGAAGTTGTCGCTATCTGAACCTACGAAATGTGAGAATACAGAACGAGGAATGATAGAGTTTTGACGACGCAGACGGCAGATGAGCTTATCGATATCTTTCTTAGGGTCGAAGCCAAGGCGATGCATGCCTGTATCGAGTTTGATGTGAACAGGATAGCCTGTGATTCCTTCTTTTTCAGCCGCCTTTATCAAAGCATCGAGCAGACGGAAGTTGTAAACCTCTGGCTCAAGATCATAGTCGAACATTGTCTTAAAGGCTGTCATCTCAGGGTTCATCACCATGATGTTGCTTGTGATACCATTACGTCTGAGAGTTGCACCCTCGTCGGCAACAGCCACAGCGAGATAGTCTACGCGATGGTCTTGTAGGGTTTTTGCTATCTCCACGCTACCTGCACCATAAGCGTCAGCCTTTATCATGCACACCAATTTAGTCTCAGGCTTCAGGAACGAGCGATACCAGTTGAGGTTGTCAACGATGGCGTTGAGGTTTACTTCCAATATCGTCTCATGTACCTTATGCACAAGGAGTTCTGTTATTTGGTCGAAGCCAAACTGACGTGCGCCCTTTAGCAATATAACCTCATCTCTCAGAGAGTGGAATACCTTGCTATGTATGAATTCTTCTACCGACTCAAAGAAATACTTTTCTGATATCTGTATCATATCGCCATTCTCCATGATGGCAGGACCGATACCAATGAATTTCACAACTCCACGTTTGCGAGCCAAGTCGCCTACCTCTTTATATAGTGCCTTAGGCTCCATACCGCTCTGGAACATATCGCTCAGAATCAAAGTGCGACGACGTCCTTGATGATCAGGACGACGGTTCATGAAGTCGAGAGCTATATCGAGGGAGTTGATATCTGAATTGTAAGAGTCGTTGATAAGTGTGCATCCGTGGTTGCCTTCCTTAACTTCCAATCGCATAGCAACAGGTTCCAATGCCTTCATGCCTTCAGCAATCTCGGCAGCAGAGAGTCCTAACTTCAAGGCTATAGTAGCGCAGATTATAGAGTTTACTACCGAAGCATCATCGATGAAAGGCAAGGTATACTTATTCTGCTCGCCACCCTTGTAGCTATACGAGATAGTTGTAGAAGTCTCGTCTTTAGCAATCTCAGCAACATACATTGCAGCCTTCTTATTCTCTGTCGACCATGCCAAGCGTTCGCCTGTGCAGTCGGCTGAAGTATCAACAGCATTTGCTATTAGTTTGTCGTCGAGATTATATACAATAGTCTCAGCATCATGGAAGAGTATGAGTTTTTCGCGACATTTCTCTTCCATAGTAGAGAAATTCTCTTGGTGAGCATTGCCCACGTTGGTTAGTACAGCTATAGTAGGCTGGATGATATCGCGAAGCGCAAGCATCTCGCCTGGCTGACTGATACCAGCCTCGAAAATTCCCACCTGGGTGCTTGGCTCCAAGAGCCATACACTAAGAGGAACACCTATCTGTGAGTTGTAGCTGCGAGGAGAGCGAGTAACGTATTTCTTCTGCGACAACAGCTGATAGAGCCACTCCTTTACCATGGTCTTACCATTGCTACCTGTAATGCCGACAATAGGAATGTTGAACTCGTCACGATGGCGCTCAGCCAAACGTTGCAAAGCCTCAAGGGTGTTTACAACCTTCAGGAAGTTAGCCTCTGGATAATCTGACGCCCAACCCATAGGAACCTCTGATACCACGAAGTTGCGTACTCCGCGACGGTAAAGTTCTGGAATATAGTTGTGACCATCGTTGCGGTCAGACTTCAAAGCAAAAAACAATGTTTCCTCAGGGAAACACAACGATCTGCTGTCAGTAAGAATAAAACCTATGCTGGCATCAGAATCTCCATAGCGACGCGCACCTATCAGTGTGGTTACCTTCTCGATAGTGTAATTCATATACGTCTTTGTATTTTAATTCTGCATGCAAATTTACGCATTTTATCTGATAACAAAGTAATACATCGTATTTTTTTATTGTTATGTACTGAACTTTCGCAAGTTCAGAATTTATAGAATTTAAAGAAGTTGTCGCTTCGTACGGTCGCTAAAAGTTAAAGCCGTTAGTCTTTCAGTTGGAGTTTTTTGCAGGCTTTTTGAGGGTGTGTCATAATTGACTATGGTCATTTATGGTGCACCCTCCTTCTGTA
>ERZ1034976.504-NODE-504-length-36451-cov-7.006127_pt1 | contig 36451 bp, 56 predicted proteins | sample MGYA00520623_ERZ1034976 | MGnify/ENA primary metagenome ERZ1034976 (study PRJEB33766, sample SAMN09781774) | gut metagenome | biome: gut microbiome | host: Homo sapiens | place: Madagascar | study: EMG produced TPA metagenomics assembly of the PRJNA485056 data set... | reverse complement strand
AGGTTTTCTCTTTTGTCCTGCGCCCCCACGAGTTGAGCGCGGCGGGTCAGTTTTGTTTTTTTCGACCGGGGGTATCACCCGGTCAGTCCCAGCGCTCGGCTGATATCGGCGGCGCGACCGGCGCATATTGCCGTAGGCTCTCAGGATGCTCCGCCTCGTGGCACGTCTTGCATATCGCCTCAAGCTGCCGCTCGCCCGTATCCGGATCCCATATGCTGAGGGCGAGGTCTGGCCGGTCGCGCAGGTGCTTGATGTGATGCACTATCACCGCGTGGCTGTGTCGGTGTCGCTTTTCGCGGCACTCGCGGCACTCGCCGTGGTCGAGCCGCAGCACCTCCGCCCGCACCGTGCGCCACTCCGGCCACCAGTAAAACGCCTGCTCGTGCCCTTGCGCTATCAGATCGCGGAGCTGGGCAAGGCGGCTATCGCTTATCATTGCAGTCCGCCGCTATCTCGTACAGCCAGGCTGGGCGGGCGCATATATCGCACGGCTCGCGGTACTTTGTCCAGATCTTCCGCGGCTCATACCCCGCGTCCCGGTAGTCGGCGCAGCAGCGAGCGCATAGCCGGCGGGTGTTGTCTGCTTTGCGCATAGCGCGGCCCTCCGAAAACATAAGGGCAGCGCCTGCATATCCGCCGCGCCGCCCCTGGTATAGCTCTTGATGCTGCCACTATACCACGGCCGACTGGTGCAATTATCCCAACCTGTCAAAAGCTGATATATCCCAGCTCCCGCGCGACGGCGGTGGTGATTGCGTTGAGTTTGCGGTAGGCCGCGCTCTTGCTGAGATACAGCTCTTGCGCAGCACGCTCCACGGTGTAGCCACGGCGCCAGTATCGCAGACGCACGAGCCGCCGATCCTCCGGCGAGAGCCGGGAGAGCACAGCCCCCACAGCCGCGACCGAGCGCGTCAGATGCTCGATGTACTGGTCGGACGCCATTCGCACTCCGATAAGCTCGGTCGGGCGGGAGTCGCCTTCATGCCCGCCGCCTGTCCCGCCGTACTTGGGGACGGCGCTTGGGATGCTCTGCGCGTGATAGTCCGCGAGGGCGCGGCGGTTGCTGTGATAGTCCGTGATCTGGAGTTCCACAAAGTCCCGGACACGGTTGCGTGCCTGCTTGCTGTAGCGTCTGCTCATCGCGATCCTCCTCCCGCGCGCTGACGCTCCCCACCGCCGGTACGCCGCTTGTAAACGGCTCGGCGCGGGGAAAACTCAAAGCGCGCAAAATATCCCGTCCGTCCGCACATGGCGCAGGTGCCGCGCTCCGTGGCGCTGCCCATGACCTCCACCGTGTAGTAATGCTCCGTTATTTTGCGCTCGCATCTTGCGCAGAGTCTCATCACCTGGCTCATTGCCGCCGCCCTCCTTGTTGTGGTCGTAAAATTTTACACATTTACAAGTACCTTCCCAAGCCCCACCGTTTTTGGGGCTTGGCTCACTCCTTTTTCGTCCGTCCGCGGCCGCGCCGGTCGCGGACATAGTGGAAGCACATATAACCGTAGCGGTTGTACTCCACGCGCACGAAGCGGTAGCCCTTGGGCGCTATCGGCGGTCGCTCCGGGCGGTAGTCGATGCGCGCCTCGGTCGGCTCCTCCTCCTCGGCGTGCCGCAGCTCGCCGAAGCGCTTGTAGCGGTGTCCGCCCTGCTCCTGCGTCCAGTGGTCAAAGCAGTAGTAGGCGAGCGCCGTGTAGTCCTGCCCGCAGTCGATGCCGTTGTAAAAATTATGCTCACGCAGCGGCGTGACCGCGACGACCTCACCGAGTCCCCACTTTGCGCGGATGATCTCCGGCGAGATGCCCTCGCATATCATGTGCATATGTATGCGGTTTGTGCTTTTGCCGCGCCCCATCACGATAAAGCCCCGCCCCTCCGGGCAGGCGCGCAGCAGGCGGCGAATGTAGTTGTCGCGCACGCGCCGCGCATCATCAAAGGTATGCAGCTCGTGCTCTATATCAAATGTAAGGGTCACATAGTAGCCGCGGGGGGTAAAGTTTGCGTTGACGTCGCGCGCGAAGCGGCGGCGGGCGATCTGGCGGTTAAACTCCGCCCGCTCCTCCGCCGACTCAAAGCGCGGCTTTTTGGGCTTGGCCTTTGTCGGCTCTGCCGCGCGGTCCGATACGTTATAAACGATCTGTTGGCACACCGCGCCGGCAAAAATGCGTTTTTTAACTCTCGCCATTTTTAAGCCTCCCTCGTCCGTGATGTTCTCAAGCTGCCGCCCGCTCTCGCGGGCAGCAGCTTCAAAATATCCGGCCTCCGCCTTCGCGGCGGGGGTATCAGCCCCCGCCGTTGATGTATTTGTCGCAAACCTCAAATAGCTCCGTGTTTTGCATCGCGCCTATATCTGCCGGCAGCTCGGTCAGCAGGGCGTCTGCGTCGTTGCGCGGCATGCGCAGCACCGCCGGGATGAGGATGTACAGCAGATCGAGCCGCTCGTGCATCGCCTTGGCCGCCGAACTCGCAGACAGTCTCATGCTGTCGGTTTTTTTGAGCGTGTCGCGGGTTTTGTCCAGTTGCTGAGATGCCGCGTCCAAGCTTATCTCCAGCGCGTTGTTCTGTTTGCGCAGCTCGTCGTTGCGCAGTCTCCAGCTCTCGGCCGCAACTTTAGCCTGATGCAGCTCCTCCTCCATGCTCTCGCGCAGTCGGCCGCGGAGCATCGTGTAATCCCGCTCAAGGCTCGCGCTCTGGCGGCGCCAATAGTCGCCGCGCAGAACGAATGCGATAAACGCGCCTGCGGCCAAACACACCGCAGCAAGCAAGCATATATTGAGCAGTGATATACTCATCGTTACCCTCATTTTAGATTACCTCCCCATTGTCGTCGGTTGCCCACGGTAGGCGTTGCTGCTCACAGGTTGGCAAGCCATCCCGCTCAAGATTGCACCATCCGCGGTTGACGCGGTCCTCACAGTCCGCGGCCGCGGCGCGATCTCCGTGCGTTTTTATTGTCTGCTCAAGCTCCGCCGTCAGAGTCTGGAGGCGGTTTAAAAGCGCCTCATCTGTGATGAGCCGCGGCATTATCACGGCCTGCACCATAAGCCCGGCTTTTGCCACGATATACGGCTCGCCCGCGGCCGTCTCGCGCTCATAGAGCATCAAGTCCGGCTTGTCCTGCACCGGCGCGAGGTAAAACGGATTGAGAAAGTGCAGCCCGCTCGAAAGCCTCATCGGCTCAAGCACCTCCGATGCGTAGCCTATGCTTATCCCTGCCTCCGGCAGCAGCTTGTCATCGGTGCCGTCCGAGCAGTCGATGTGGCTCGGCAGGTCAACCTTGCTCACCGCGATTTTGTCAAAGTCTTTGTCTTTTACGTCGAGCACTCGCAGCACCGTCTCCGTGGTAAGCTCCGGCATCATATACAGCGGGTACATGCTGCGCCCGTCGCCTACCCACTGTATGCCGCGCTCCGGGTCGTCGTAGAGGTACAGTCTCTTTGCGCGGACGCACAGCCGCGCGATTTTCGACAGCTTCATAAAATTCCTCCCATTTTTTCAAGCAGTGCGTGGACCGCGCCCGTCAGCTTTTCCGCCGTCTCCGGCGTCGCGGTGCGGATCCTGCCGCGAGCGCCCATAGCCAATGTATCAGAGGTATGGGCACTCGCCGCATCGGCCTGCATCTCTTTTTGCTGCTGCATCCATTCGGTGTCCGCCTCCATCGCCGTCTGCAGGCGGCGCTCCAAAATCTCCAACATCCCCTCCGGCGTCAGCGCAGAGCCGTCCGGCAGGAGCAGCTCAATGAAGCCGCGGCGGAAGAATAGCCGTATCTCCGTAAACGTAGAGTTCGAGCCCGCGGCGGAGGACTGTGCGCTGACAGGCTGCTGCCCGCCGAGCCGCCACGCCTTGCGCTTTATAAGCCCGTCCCAGTCCTCGACGGCCTGCTGCACTATCGCAACGGCCAGCTTGGCGGTCGGCGACATCGAGTGCCGCGCCGTGTGCAGGTACGGCTGAGTCTCGTCGCGCCGACGTCCGTCGCGGTGCACTCTGGTTTTATAAGTCGGCATTGCGGCGCTCCTCTTCCCGGCGATCCGCCGTGATGCACTCGCGGATAAAAAACCGCAACGTGCCCACTGCCGTCGACACGCACAGCACCGCCCACGCGATGACCTCGCCGTTTGTTGGTACATCCATCTTGCAATCTCTCCCTTGTTGTGGTATAATAATTAAGCAATCTTTCATAAGCGCCGTTTCCCCGCGGCGCCCTCCCATCCCGGCGCTGCGGCGTCGGGCTTTTTTATGCCTGCTGCTCGTCGCCCTTGCGTCCTGCGGCAATCGCCGCCGCTACGAGCGTCGCCATGAGCATCGGCCATGCGTCGCCGCCGGCGCGCTACTTCTCTGCCTCGGCGCCCGTGGCTCTGAGGCCGGAGGCCATCGCCATTATGTCGATCGTGCGCAGCGCATCCGGCGCCGCGGAAAGCTCGCAGAGCGTCGACATGAGGTTGTTGGCCTGCTCCGGCGTCTGCCCGCAGCGCAGCATGAGCATCTCGCGGTATCCCGTGAGCACCGACAGCAGGTCGGTCACCGTCTCCGGCGGTGTGCCTGCAATATTGAGGTTGCCGTTCTCGATTTTTATCATGTTTTTTTCTCCTTTTCCCGCAGCGCCTCCGGGTGCCGCGATATGTAGGCGCGGAGTATAAGCTCCGCGGCCCTGGTCTTTTCCTGTTCCGTGGCGGGCGGGACGTGGCCGCCCGCTCGGGGGATTATCATCGGCGCACCCATCAGCTCGCCTGTCTCGCCGAGATCTGCGCCTGCATCACCATACCGGTGAGCAGCGCCAGCACCTCGGCGCTCTGTGCCGCGTCGAGCTCGTCAATAAGCTCGTGCATCTTCTCTACCCGCTCCCGCGTGGGGCGGTCGTTGTCGATTATTGTCATCTTGTCCTCCTTTTCTTGCCCTCCCGCTCCCGCCGTGTTATACTGGCGGGAGAAAGGAAGGGATTTTTTTGAAACGTTTTGAGAAAAACCTGCGCGGGCTTATCTCCCGCAGCGCCGCCAGCGACGTCGTCGAGACTGTGCCTAACGAGCATTTGAGCGAGGCCGACGCGCGCGAGCTTAAAGCGCTGGGGCTTGCGGCTATCGCTCCGGCCGGGGACAATATGCTCTATGTCCGGCTCACCGATGAGGGCCGCGTTTATTTTTTCCGCAAAGCCGAGAGTATGAGAAGCGTCTGGCGCGACCGTCTGATTAGCTACGTTCTTGGCGTCCTCACGCCGCTGACGGTTTGGGCTATCCAGCTATGGCTCGCAGGATGATAAGCCCCGTTGCGCCGCCGAGGACGTAAAATAGCACCGTTATCAGTGCATCCAGTACCTTGTCCCGCTCAGGCACCCCGCCACACCTCCTTTGTGTTGATTTTTATTAAATCCCCCCGGAAAGGAGGTGATTTGCTGTGTCTGATTTCCAAATTCCAAAAATTGACCCTGAGATTATCGAGCAGAGCCGCCGCATGACCGAGGCCAAGCGCAAGAGAGAGCGGCGCGAGGTTGTCAAAAAGGCTTTGCTCTCTCTTGCCCAGAGCGTGACCACTGCCGTGATTACCGCCTTTGTCCTCTGGATGCTTGGGCTTAATTGAGCAGTGCACGCGCTATCAGCATACCGATGGTGCAGCCCAAGACCGACGATATGAATTGCAGCCCGTAGTCCCAAAACCATTTTTTCGTCCCGCTCACCCCCTTTATGTTGATTTTTATTGACTGCGAGAGCCTTAAAACTCTCCGCTCCTCCTTGTCCTCCCGCTCTTGCCGTGTTATACTGACGGCGAAAGGGGGTGTTTTTTTGATTATCAAAAAGGACGGCGTAAAGTTTGATTTTGACCGCGAGACCGTTTGTCACGAGCTTGCGGTCGAATTTGCCCGCATAGAGCTGCGCAGAGCCGCGCAGCTTGTCCCGCCTAATATCGGAGAGCTTGACAACGCTCTGGAGGCGTACCTCAAGGCGCGGGCGTATCTGTCTGGTCGGACGGACGAGTATCTGCGGCATTTAGCACTTGACTGAGCGGCGTGTTTTGTTTGCGCAAGCGGACAATCGTTGCAGTCATCTCAAGCAAGCCTTCGGTCTCTTCAACCGTCAGCCCATAGTCTGCGCACTGTTGCAGCAGCCCGCGGACTATGGGCGCAACGTCTATTTCTTTATATACGCTTATGCCATCCGGGCTGGGTTCCCACCGATTGATTTTCATCTCGCTTGCTTCCCACCATAACCTCGACATCCCTCGTTTCCCCCCTTTGTGTTGATTTTTATTGCAATGTGCTTTTACTCTAACTCATTGCAATATCATAATATCACGGCGCGGTAATTATGTCAATACTTTTTTGCAAAAAATATTGCAATGCGTTAAAATGTGTGTTATACTGTTCTTGAAAGGAGGGATAACATGCACGAGCGCATTAAATCTCTAAGACTTGCCCTTGGGCTTAATCAGACGGCCTTCGGCGCGCGCCTCGGTGTAAGGCAGACGACCGTTGCTGGTTGGGAGGCCGGCCTACGCGTGCCGAGCGACGCCGTAATTATATCTATGTGCCGCGAGTTCGGCGTGTCCCCGGAGTGGCTCAAGCTCGGCGTGGGCGAGATGTTCCCGGAGCGCAGCCGTGAAGAGGAGATAGCCGCCTTCTTTGGCGAACTCTCCCTAGATCCGGACGGCAGCATCCGCAAGCGCTTCATTGCTTGCCTCGCGCAGCTCCCGCTCGAAAGCTGGGACGCGATAGACGCCTTTTGCCGCAAGGTCTACGGACTCGACCCGCCAGAGGGGCAGCCGAAAGAGGACGAAGGCAGCGAGGGCCGTCCCGCCGAAGCCCCGCCGGACATTGACCATGCTTGACCAAAGCCCGCGCCCGCTCCGAAAAACAAAAAGCCGAGAGGTTAAACCCTCTCGGCTTTTTGTTGTGTATGCTGTATGCTGTTTTAATCAAAATATTCGCAGCCCATCAAATCGGCTATGTGTTTCCCGTCAAAGACCGTTATTTTCATTCCGTGTTCTTCTGAGGCCACGGAAATTTCGCCTTGCGGCACAAACCCGGTAAAATCAAGATATGTACTATCGTCATCTGACACTATAGTGACCGAGCCATCTGCCAGCGCTATGACATCGTACATCTCCTCTCCGCTATACGCTCCGTATCCGTTTTTCGCGGCGCAGCCGATCTGCGCGACATACCCGATTAATTCGCCCTCGTCATTATCAAATTCCGCAAAAAAGATATCCCCGTACAGCCTAAAGGATGTGGGGTCTTTCATCTTGCTTTTTAGATACTCCGCGCTTTTAAGCGGCGAGGCGGGCAGCTCGAAAAACGTTTTCTCTATTGTTTCAAATTTTTCGAGGTCGACGCTCTTCTTTTCTTCGTCCGTAAGCGCTTCGTATTCTCTTCGGGCTTGAGCTATCGCGGGCGCGCTGTCATAATTGATATCTTCGCCTATGGCTGCGACGCTTGTTTCCCAGTCCTTCGCCGCCTGCGTTTTTCCGCAGGCGGCAAGGCACAGGCACAGCGCCGCCAGAAGTACGATGCTTATTATTTTTTTCATGGTTTTTCCTCCCAAATCGTGATACCGCCATTATATCACGCTCGCCGCACTTGCGGCTTCCAAATTTTCGCGGCATTTTTTGTCAAAATAGCACAATGCACGGGCAAGCCCGTGCATTGTGCGTTTGCCGTGTGTTCGTTCGCCCGCTCCGTTATTGCGAGGAGGTCGGAACGCCCGACGCGGCAATCCACGCGCCGCACACAACAAATATAAAAATATTTGCTTTTTCTTATTGACAAATATAATTATATGTGTTATTATATATGTGTCAGGAGGGGAAGCAATGAAAAGCTACTCATCGAGGGAAGTTATCGCGGCGCTGCTCGCCGACGGCTGGTACGAGGTTGCCGTAGTCGGCAGCCACCACCAGTTCAAGCACAGGGCAAAGCCCGGCCGCGTAACGGTCAAGCACCCATGCAAGGACATACCGCGCAAGACACTTGACAGCATCGAGAGACAGTCGGGGCTTAGATTTAGATAAGCCCCGCTCTCCCTCCTGATACTTTTAAAGAATGGAGCTGATATTTTGAAAAACCGTTATTTCTATCCCGCCGTCTTTACCTATGAGGACGGGCAGGAGATAGCCGTCACCTTCCCGGATCTTGATGTGGCAACCAGCGGTGAGAACGAGGACGAGGCGCTGCTCGCTGCCCGTGAGCTGCTTGGCTGCGTTCTGGCAGGGCTGGAGGAGGACGGCGTAGCTCTGCCCGCTCCGTCCCGGCTGACCAACGTGGAGCTTCAGCCGAACGAACGCGCCGTACTGGTTGACGTGTTCATGCCGTCAGTCCGGCAAGCTAAAGCTAACCGCTCCGTTAACCGCACCGTCACATTGCCCGCATGGATGAACGCCGCCGCGCTGGAGCGCAATATCAATTTTTCGCAGGTTCTTCAGGACGCGCTCCGCGCCCAGCTTGACCTGCGGCAGAATTGATAAGGCAGGGAAAGCGCATTTCTCCCGTTTTCTGTCTGCCAAAATTTCGCGGCGAAATTTGTCTAAAATGCCAAGGCCGAGGCGAACGCCCCGGCCTTGACTTATGTCGAAAATGCGGAGATAAACGCGAATATTGTCTTTAATTGTCGCAGGTTGGCGTTTTCGGTCAGCGCCGCGATCATTGCGCGGTAAAACTCCTCCCTCTCTGCCGTTGTTAAGTCCATGTTTAATTCCTTCCAATTGGTTGACAATTTTGTCGTTTGGTGCTACGCTTGAATCAAGATTTTAACAGCGGCGGCGACTCCGCGTCTGCCGCCAGCATGTCCAGCAGCCGCCGGAGCTGCGGGTCGTTGACGTCGGCGATGATGACCAGTTTTGTGCCGTATACGCGCTTACTGCGCAGCGGCGGGATGTATTCGTCGGGGTGTCTGGGGCGCTCTGTCATTTTGTCTGCCTCCTTATGTTGATTTTTCCGCGCGGCTCTCGCCGCCTCTGGCATCAGCATAGATGGGCGCGGTGGCCGTCGCAAGGACTATATCGGCAAAGGGAGGACTTTATCGGCCGGGAGTGGCCGACAATTATAAAAGGGGGAGATAGTATGGAGACTACGGACACGCAGACGCGGGACATCATCCTGCGGCTTAAGCGCGTCAAGGCCGCACGCGGGCTTAGCTGTGGCCGGATCTGTTCGATGGTTGCCGAGGCCGGGGGCAGCGTCTCGCTGTCCACCGTCAAGCGCGTCTTTGCCGACGGCTCCGAGGATTGGAGCTTTCGCGTCTGCGATACGGTGCAGCCGATCGCGGACGTGCTGCTCGCGGAGGGCGGCGCGCCGGAGGTAGGCAGCTGCGAGCGCGCGGCGTATCAGGCGATTGCAGAACAGCAGCGCGAGCTGCTGGGCGATATGTCGGCGATGATGCAGGACAGCAGCGGAGACGTGCTGAGTCTCGCGCGGGAGCAGCTCGCCCAGTACGAGCGGCGGCTGCGCAGCGCGGAGCGGCGCTTGCTTGTGCTCGTGGTGGTTATCACGCTGCTGTTTGTGGCGATAATCGCCGCGCTGGTGATTGATAGGCTTAATCCGGATATCGGTTTCTTCTGGCTTTCAGAGCAGGCTCGTCAGGCAGCAGCGGAAGCCACCTCCGTGTTCCTCGCGTGCGTCTTCGTGCTCCGCTGAGCGTTCAAAAAATCAGGGGTTTTCCCCTGATTTTTTTATGTTTTTTCTGATTTTCCCCTTGACTTTGTAGCTACATTGTGGTATATTATAACCATGATGAGGGATCAAAAAGCCCCCAGAAAAAAAAGGAGAAGATGACAATGACAAGAGCAGAGCTTAAGACCATCGCAGTCAAGTACAACATGGACTTTATCCGCCATTACATCACCAACCAGGGCGAGGGCGTATACCTCGATTCCGACGTAAGCATCCCCGAGCTTGATGAGCTTGTCGAGCGCAGCTATCCCGGAGACGAGCTTGGCCCGTGCTTCGCGCAGGCCGAGCATGCCGGCGACTCCGTGCTCTACTCCATCTACTGCCCCCACAACTGGATTGACCTCTGGGGCTGGACGGACGACTGAGGAGGCACGCATGATGGATGCCACATTTGCCGCCGTTGCGCGGCTCTGGGAGCAGCACTGCTCCGTGCGGGAGATTGCCCGCCGCGTTAAGATATCCGAGGCCAAGGTCAACAAGATCCTGCTCACCATCGGGGCGGTGTCGTCAGACGACTCCAAGCTCCTTGCCGCCGGTCTGAGCGTCGATGAGATTGCCGCCCGCCTCGGCAAATCCCGTAACGCCGTGCTTGCCCGCATCCCGTACATCAAAGGGCAGTACGGCGCCGAGTACCCCACAGTCAACGCGTTGCGCATCCGCCGCAGCCGGGAGAAGGGAGGTGCCGCTGATGGCGAAAAGTGAGGTTGTCCGCCTGCGCATCACGCCGGAGCTTAAAGCGCGGCTGCAGGCCGCAGCCGCAGCTGACGGGCGCACGATGTCGAATTATATCGAGCACCTGCTTGTGCAAGCGTTGCTGGGCTCCAGCAGCGATAAGCAAGCGCAGTAGCTCCGCGGTACGGTACAAAAAATCCGGGTTTTCCCCGGATTTTTTTCATTTTTTTCTGTTTTTCCTCTTGACTTTGTAGCTACATTGTGGTATATTATAACCATGATGAGGGAGCAAAAAGCCCCCCCGAAAAAAGGAGAAGAAAACAATGCTTATGAACGCACAGGAGCTTATAAAAAAATACGATATCAGACTCGCGATGAAATGGATTGACGGGCAGCACGTCCCCGATGGGCGGCTTTACATCGCCGACGGTGTCAGAGCCAAACGCAACGGCGATTTTGATGCCATTGTCGCTGCAAAGCCCGAGATCGTCTCCATCCTCACTGCCGAGTTTGAGGCCAAGCATCGCGCCGAAGCAGAGCGCGAGGCGAAGATCGCCGCAATCCCCGGGCTTGCCGAGATACAAGCTGCGCGGGACGATGTTGATAAATGGCGTAGCGAGTTTGAGCGTAGCTTTGCCGACGTCGGTGGGCTTGGCGTCCGTCCCCGCCCGCAATATGATTTTGACGCGCTGTATGCCAAGTACCCCCGCGCAGCCGCATACCTCAAAGCCGACGGCATGGCTCTTGCTGAGCATGATGTCAAAGCTGCCGCTGGGCGTAAGGCGCGCGAGCGCATTATCAACGGTGAGGACGGCTCCGAGGCGTTGGCCGATGCCGAGGCTGAGTGGGCAGCGTATTGCGCTGAGCATATATGGGACTAATGCCGCATCCGGCTGTAGCCCTTGACAAAAAACCCGTTTGCAGTTACTATAGCCGCAAACGGGTTTTTTGTGAGGTGGTTTTGATGCATGGCGCATATATCCTTGCGCGCTACTCCACGGACAGGCAAAACGAGGACAGCATAGAGGTGCAGGTCTCGGCCTGCCGCAAATGGTGCGATGAGCGCAGTCTGCCGGTGCTTGATGTTTTTGCAGATGAGGCCACCAGCGGCATGAAAGACACCCGCCCGGAGTATGCCCGCATGATGCGGCAGCTCGACCGTGGCGGCGCTGATACCGTGGTGATATATGATCAGTCGCGTATGTTTCGCAAAATGTCCGCGTGGTTTGATTTCCGTGACCGGCTTGCCCGGCAGGGCGTTCGTGTCGTGTCCGTCACTCAGCCGATGATAGGCGGAGATCTTCGTGACCCCGCAAACTTTGTCGCCGAGGGCAGCATGGCTTTGTTTAATCAGATGTGGGTCTTGCAGACGCGGCAGAAGGTCGTCGAGAAAATGCGCTTTATGGCGCGACAGGGGCTGCACACGGGCGGCACACCGCCGCTTGGTTTCCGGGTTGAGGGTAAGCGGCTCGTCATTGACGAGGCCGAAGCGGAAACCGTGCGGCTGATTTTCGGGCGGTATGCCGCCGGGTGGACTTATCGGGAGATAATCCGCCAGCTCAACGCCGAGGGGCGGCACACAAAGACCGGCGGCGAGTTTGGCACGAACAGTTTGCACGACATGCTTAAAAATCCGAAGTACGTCGGCGATCTCGTGTATGGCAAAGTCGAGAAGCGGCCGGACGGCTCGCGCAACAGTCACGCCGTTGCAGATAGCCAGATTGTAATAGAGGGGGCGCTCCCCGCCATTGTAGATCTGGAAACATGGGATAAGGTACAGGCAAAGATGAAAGAAAATAAAAGGGAAGCGGTAGGGCGTCCGGCCAGCGCCAGAGAGTACCCGCTCAAGGGTAAAGTGTTTTGCCGTGAGTGCAAAAGTGCAATGGTCGTCACAGCTTCAAACCGCGGCGGAAAGAAATATTTTTACTACGCCTGCGCGGCGAAGCATCGTAAAGGGCTGTGCGATAATATGCCCATTGCCGTTGATACATTGGAGCGTGTTGTCTCTGACGCCGTCCGCGAGCGTTTCTGTGACCCTCAGAATGTAGAGGCGCTGATAAAGGTTTTGCGTGAAGAGCGCGGGCGGCTGAGCGAGTCCGCCGTAGCGCGGCTCAAGGCGTTGCAGGCGCGTGATAGTGATATAGGACGCCAGCTTGAGGCCGCCGTGCAGGCTGTCCTCGGCGGTCTGAATAGCCCGACGCTTTCGGCGCGCATTACCCAACTGGAGGTCGAACGCGCGCAGATAGAACACGACATGCAGCAGCTCCGCGCGCAAGTCTCCGGCGCCGATCTCCCTGAAGCGCGTATGCGCGAGTTGTTGGCTATTGCCATGAATGATGCCGCCGCGGTGTTGAGCATCGTCGCCCGTGTCGAGGTAGGCCGCGAAGAGATTGCCATATGGACTATCCTTGACGCAGACCCCAGCGGCAAACTTGATTTTTCCGAGGATGGCGTCGCTTTTTCGCCCCCGCCTAACATTTATAGTAATTCTGGGTGTCCGTCCACCGGCACCACGAATTATTATAACATCGTCACCCCAGCTGGGCTGTTGCTGTTTTACATAGCACGACCAAGGCAAAGAGACCGCAGATCTTGATCTGCGGTCTCTTCTTTTTTGAAGGGGGGGATTAATGCTGCACTACATAGCAGTAGTACGCCGCGGCCTTGTCCTCGACGGCGTCCTTGTCATCGAGCCAAGCGTGCGCCATGTCCGCGTAAAACTCGGCGTTGCCGCCAAGACCGTACTTTTTCGCGACCTCGCAAAAATCGGAGTACATCGCGCACATAATCGCGTGCCATATGGCCGGATCGTAGTGATACCCGCGCTGCGTCATCACCTGTGTGGTCTGTTCCTGCGTCCAGTGCGCGCCGGCGCTGCCGTCGGCGTTTTGCATCGACTTTGCCCAGCGCTTCGCACGCTCGGGCGTAAGCTCCGGCACCTCGCCGTACTCGTCGTCCCACTCTCTGCGCTCTTCGCGGCGCGGGCGGCCGGACGTCATCGCAAAGTCGACGTTGCCGCGATACTCCGCGCGGCGGCCGTAGTGCTCACGCTCACCGCGGCGGTCGTACTCGTCGCGGCGATAGTCGCGGTCACGGTCGCGCTCGTCATGCTCGCGGCCGTTGTGCATCAGCATATACTTTGCAGCTCTTTTCATGCCGTCGCGCCCCCTTCCGTCGGTGCCGTGCCGTCAATCGCGGCGCGGCTGTAGTCCGGCGAGCAGGCCGGACGGCCGAGCATCCTGAAGGCTCCGCCGGTAGCGCTTGTGAACACCACAGTGCTATACCGATGCCTTGTGCGTATGCCGCACGCAGTGACCTGCGCGCAGTTGGCGGTGGTCAGCGGATAGGTCTGGGTGCCGGTGCCAATGGTGATAACCACCGGCGCGGCTATCGTCGCGGCGGTTGGTATGCTCTGCGCGATGACAAGGCAGTACTTGCAGCCCGCCTCATATGACCCCGCCGGGATGTTGACGGTGAGGGTGCCGTCTGCAAAGGTGACGCTCTGGGAAATTATGAGCCGCCGGCAGAGACGGCAGTTTGCTTTACAAGCCATTTTATTCTCCTTTCAGAGGCGGCGGCAGCTGCCGCCGCCCCGATGTGTTATGCCGCGCAGCCTGCACAGCCGTAGCCGGGCATGCTGCCGACGCAGTAGGGATAAGGTGCCGGCACGGTGTACGCGGGCACGGGGACAGCCGGAGTGAGCTTGCGCAGCAACTCAGCGGTCTGAGTCTCCTGATTTGCCGCAATGTAGGCGTTCTGCTGCGCCTGAGATGCGGCAAATTTAAGGGTCTGGTTCTCGGCCTGCAGGCTTGCGATCTTGTCCTGCGTGAGGAAGTCAAGAATCGCGCGGGTGTTGGCGTTGCTGTTGTCCAGCAGGTCGCGGGCTGCGCCGTTGATAGTCTGCTTGATCTCACATGCCTGAGTCGCAAGGTTGTAATTTGCGTCGCAGAATCCGCGCTCAAGCAGTCGCTGAGTCTCGCAGCAGCAGCTCTGCTGCTGCGCGGCGAGCGCCGCCATCTGAGACTGCACGCCGTTAAAGCCCTGCAGCATCGCGGTGTTGGTGTTGCCAAAGCCCTGCAGGAGGCTTGTGTTGACGGCATAAAAACCGTCGCAAAGGCCATCCTGCACGCCGCGGATGCCGCTCTCAAGGCCGTTAAGCGCGAAGCCGTCGGCGACAGCTGCGCGAGTATCAGCACCGCCGAGACCACCCGCAGACATGATGTAAGGCAGAGCGCTCATGCCGTCACCTCCCTGCCCGTTGCGGTTTCCGCCCCAGCCCCATCCAAAGATGATGGCGAGGATGATAACCGCCCACAGCCCTTCGTTCCCGAAAAAACCGCCGGAGTTACCTCCGCTGTCCTGTCCGGCCATATAGCCGGTTGCAAAATCGTCCATAATGTGTGCTCCTTTCAAAATATTTGCACGGGGGCGCGCTCCCCGTTGCATACTGGGGGGCGGTTTTTGTCAAGATCCGCGCAAAACTGAGAGGGGGGGGTATCAGCGGCCGAGGCCGAGCCCCTGCATTATCTGGGAGACGTCAAGCCCGCGCTCCCGCGCCATGTTGGTGGCTATCTGCTGCAGCTGTTGCGGGCTTTTGCCGTTGATAATCTGCAGCGCCTGTGCAATCTGCGGGCTGCTGCCCGCCATCTGCTGCATAAGCTGCACCGGGTTTCCGCCGCGCCGGAACGCGGCGAAGATCTGCCCCGCGGGCGAGGCCATAAGTCCCTGCAGCATCTGCACCGGGTTATTTGTCATCGGCCTTGCCTCCCCTGCCCTTGCGCATAAGCTCCTCGCGCAGCGCATTGAGGTCGTCCATCGTCGCATACTGCGGCGCGGGCGCTGCCGGCTCCGGCGCGCGGATCGCGAAGTCAAAGAGGTCGCACGCGCCGGTGTTGGGGTTAAAGCGCTTAAGATAGATTACGCCGTGGCCGAGATCCGGCATCAGTGTGCCGGGTCCGCCAAAATCCACCTGCGCCGCGACCGCTTCCTCTCGCCCCGTTACTGGGCGCACGCCAAAGCTCGGCACCTGCGGCGCGGGCGCCGCCTGCGGCTGCTGCATATACTGCGTCCCCATCGGGGACAGGGGCGAGTAGTTGCCGTATACCGGCGCTGCCGGCATTGGGTTACTGTATGTCATGGTTTGCCCTCCCTTGATATCTTAATATCATGATATCAAATCCTGGAGAAATCGCCAGCGCAGAAACGCGCCAAATTCGAGTCAGTTTTAGCGCGCAAAAAGAGCCGGGGGCAAACGCCCCCGGCTCCCTTTACTGCTTTATTATGTTTTTCACCCACGGCAGCCCACTCCAGCATGCGTTAAGTTTATGCATGCCGTCGTTGTACCGCCGTGCGGCTGTGCGCGGCGAAACGAAAAGCCTTTCCGCCGCGCTCTCGATCGTTTCGGCCTCCCGCTCTCGGAGCTTTATGCACTCCCACTCCGGAACGGTGAGGTTCGCCCGGCTCACCGCAAAATCCACCAGCGGCGTGTCCGGGTAGTGCAGCATCGCCCTGATCTCTCTTGGTTCCACGGGCGCACCTCCTGTTTTAATTTACTGCTTGAGCTGCTTGACTGCCTCGTTGACGCCGGTCGCCGCGAAGCCGGATACAATGCCGACTGCAACTGCGGTTATGTAGTCCTGCGCCGGGAAGTCTGCCATGAAGCGCATGGCAAGAACGCCGAGGATGCCGCCGACGATGCCGCAGATGATGGGAATCCACTTGTTGTCAAGGCCGGATGCCTTGACGGCCTGACCCACCAGATAGCAGATCACGGTTATGGCTGCTACGGATGCGATACCAAAGTCCATATTTTCACCCCCTTTCAAAGTCCAAGCTGTGCCAGCACAAACGCAATAAGCGCACCGGCCACCAGCCATATCGTCTTATCTACGATGGCCTCCCAGCGCTTGGCGGGTTTGTCCGTAAGCGTTTTGAGACCGGTTTTAATCTCGCCTATGTCCGTCTTCATGGTGCCCTGCTCAGTGGCGAGCACCTTGACGGACGTGGTCAGCTCGTTAAGCGCCTTTTGATTTTTCTCAAGTGTGTCGAGCCTGTGCGTGTTGGACTTGCCCCGCGCTTCCATTTCCGCGTATTTTACAGCCAAGTCCTCCAGAGTAAACGCCATGCCTTAACCTCCTATCAGCCGCGCCCAAGTCTGAGCGCCTATGATGCCGTCCTGCTGCAAGCCGGATGCCCGCTGAAAAGCGATGATTGCATTATAGGTGTCCTGCCCCATCTCGCCGTCAGCGCCGCACCTGCCGCATGAGTAGCCGCGCCCGATAAGGAGCAGCTGCGCCGAGCGGACGTATTCGCCCTTGCCGCCGTAGCGCAGCAGCGGCAGGCCGGTGACGGTAAGCGTTGAAGCAGTCGACTGCGTGGTGGTCTGTGCGGGCTGTGCTGGAGTGGCAGCAGCCTCGTAGCTTATCCAGCGGGGCTTGCCCCACAGTCCCCAGCCGCGCCCTGCAAGCTTGGATTTCACGACGCCTCGCGCGTGGCCGGTTGCCTCTACGACGTAGCCGTTGCCGATGTATACGCCGACGTGGGACATGTCCCTCATAAACACGCACACGCCCGGTATGTCGGGCATAGTGCCGATACTGCCGCTTTCGGGGCAGGCCATGAATAGCCCGCTCACCGCAACGTCCTGCGCCGCCTTGTATATAGGCTCGCTGTCCAGTGTGTCGCACCACAGGAAGCCCTTTATAAGCCCGACGCAGTCATGCACCTTCTGGCCAAACTGCGCCGGGAAGTCTCCAGCTGTGTAATAGCCGGGGTACTGCTGCCGCTTCGCTGCGAGCAGTCCGGCGTTCGCCGTCTGCCCGAAGGTGCCGTACCAGTAGGGTTTGCCAAGCTGCGCTTTTGCATATTCTACAAGTCCCTTGCCTGTCTTTATCATGTTGTTACCTCCTCATCCTTATTCTGTCCCGCAAGCAATATTACGCATATAGCATCATCTCCTTCAGCAATTCTAAAACTGCTGGTGCAATCAACTTTGCGTGCGCTACATTGCTCGGATGTCCATAGGTATCTCTTGTTGCATCGTAGTCCGTGGTGTATGTCTGCGCATAAGTAGCATCGTCTACCCGGAACCCTGATGTGTGATACAGGTCAAGGCACTTGATCTTTCGGTATTTCGCCACCGCCAAAAGCGCATTTGCGATAGACTCTAACATCTCATCAGGTATCCCGTGATAATCCATCGGAGTAACCAGAGCTATCTGTGCATATGGAGCTTTGCTGATTGCTACGTCAATGCATTCATTTACGTATCCGCTATACGTTCCAGCAGACATAGCATCCGAGGGATTTCCAATCGTCAAACCGCCACTTTTGATAGCGTTCCAGTCGTTTACGCTGCCGAAAATCGTGATCACATCAGCATCAGCGGGGCAATTTGCCATGCGCTGATAGTATGCCGTACCGTCATCTTTGGACTTGTAGTAGCCCGTACCGCCTCTACCCAAAACCGTTACGAATATGCCGGTTTTATCAGAGATGATTGCATGGTATTTCGTTGTTGCATTAATAGTCGGGTCAGTCAGCGAGTCCCCAAAAGCACACCATTTTTTATCTGCCCACGGCTTTTCTGCCGTCGTGCCCCCACCTGTGACTTTCGTGGTCACATACACAAATGTCACCGTTCCAGCAGATACAGACAACACGTCGCCACCCTTTATGGTGGCTGTGTTTGCGGTGCTGTCTACTGACTGCTGCGTGTCTCCGCGTGCGATTGTCAGCGTGGCCGTTCCGTTCGTAATTTGCCCGGCAAAATCCTGTCCGGGGACAAGATCAAGCCCCCCGAACAGCGCGACAAGATCGTTAATGGCAACAGACGATATCGTGCCCGCATCAAACAGGGCGGTTACGTCGATGCAGTACAGGTGCCTGATAGTGCCTGTGCCGCTGCTGGTTTTAGTCATTATAAAGGCCGCTGCATTGACATTAGGCACAGTTTGCACACCATACGCCCATCCACTGCCGGAAATATTATTCGTTCCGCTCGGCGTTACTAAGTCACCCCACGATATGAGTTGTGCAGTGGAATCGCCATCCATTGCATATTCCATTGCGCAAAAATATTCATGGCTGAGTACAAAAGCATCCGCGTTGCCGTGATAGCTGGAAGCGCCCCATGTCTGAGTGTATCCGTTTGTATCGAATGCGCGTGGGTATGATATGCCGTTTTTTGCAACATAGAAATTTGTAAATGCGGGGATAGTTTTAGCGTCAGGGATACCCCAAGCAAGGTTTACGGTCTGCTCCGCCGCGCGGCTGTCGATGGTCAGCGGCGTTCCAGCAGACACGGATGCTGTTACTTGCACTTCGGTTTCTGTTTGCCCTCCGCCACCAGACTTCGCCGCCTCGTTTATGGCGGCGACAAGGCTGGTTTTATCTTCGGTGGTGAGGTTGGCGAGGTCGCCGATTTGCGCCTGTATCTGCGCCCAAACCGGCAGCGTCGGCTTTGTGCTTGGGTCCGCGTTTGGATCCGCACCACGCTGGATGATGCCGAGCTGTGCATATACGGTTGGAGTCGCAGCACTGCCGTCGGCCGTGCGACCATACACGCCTACGCGCAGGGCACCGCCGTGCTTTGCCAGCACCTCATGCGGTATGATGCAGCTATCACCGATATTGGTAAGCGCAACGCGACGGCCGCTGCCCTCGAAAACGGCATATTTTATCAGCGGACGCCAGTCCTCCGTAAAAGCAAAATTGATGACTTTGCCGACCGTCCCGCTCGTCAGCGGCTCCCGCTCGGTTACATCTGCACGGTTGCCGCTTATGTAGACTTTTATCACGATATCACCCCCTACATTTTCACGCGCCCGCGATACGGTTCGGCAGGCTTTTTGCCGACGTAGGGCGTCGCCGGAGTAAGCACGCCATTAATGCGTATCATCGCGGCACTGCCCGGCACGGCCAGACTCTGTGCCGCGCCGGTAAGCTCTATACCGTTCTGCAGCACCGTGCCGCCCGCCGTAGCATAGAAATACATCTGATACGCGCTGCCGTACGAGCTGTTTTTTTTGAACGACAGCGCAAAGCTCAGGGCAGTGCCAGATTTGGGCACCGGCACTTTCGCTCCCGCGCCCTCCCATACCGTGGCGTAAGACTGACCGGCGACCGACGTGCCCGTCACGCTCACGCTTGCGGAGACTGTCCCGTCGATGCAGACGTCGCCGAAGGTGTTGACGCTGTACGTCCCCGTGCGCTGCGCCATCTTGACCTCCACGCGCGTTATCCATGCGTACCACGTGCCGTTTTCCCTTGCGGCGGCATAGGTCAGCCTTACGCCAAAATTGCCGCCCGTGAGCTCGTAAGAGCCTGTGTAGGTCTTTGCCATGTCTCAGCCCTCTATCAGGTAGAAAAGCTCGTTGTCGGCGATATTTGAGGGCACGGACGTCCCGTAGTGTACGCCGTCGACCAGCTTGTACCGCGTCCCGGCCATCGCCGCGTTTAGCGCGTCCGCAGTAATAATTGTGGCCGCATCGGCAAAGCCGCGCACAATGTCGGTAATGCCGCTGCTGCCGAGTGCCACGACACAAAGCTCCATCTCGTAGGTCGCAGCGCCGCCCTCGTTGACCTTGCCCTGTGTGAGCGCTGAGAAGCCCGTAAGCGATGCCGCGTAGTCTACCGTCCACGCAAACTGCGCGAAGCTGGAGGCCGTGGAGGCTTTACTGCTGTCGATCGCGCCCTTGATCCGCGCATAGCCGCTTGTTCCAGTCACGCTCACCGTCTCGGTGGTTGCGATCTCGATAAGGCGTCCGGCCTCCACAAAGAGGCCGGCGCCGATATTGAGGGTGCTGCCGGTCTTGCTGATGCCGCAGCCGTACAGCTTGCCATCGCGCAGGAGCCGCTGGAATATGGCTCCGTGCGCGATCGCGGGGACCTTTTGTCCCGGGAATGTAATGGGTTTTATCATGTTGTGCCTCCTTTATGTCGCGGCGAACACCTTGGCCGAGATGTTGCCGTTGTTGTCCACCGCCAGCGTGTAAAGAGTGCCGTTAGGTGCCTGCATAAACACGTTTGCCATGTCCTGCTTGACCTCTTTCCTAAACTGCATCGGTGTCCCGACCCAGACCTGCTTATAGGTGATCTCCTCGTTTTTTGTCACAATAAAGCCGCTGACGTCGCCGTTGCCGACAATGCGGATATATGCTGTGCTTGCGCTGGCTATCGTGATGCTAAAGCCCTTGCCGTCGGCGTCGATCGTCGGGTCGTAGCTCGTGCCGCTTGATCCTGCATATGTGACCGCGCCGACGGATGTCTTGCTTGCGTCGTACTGTACCGCAATAGGCCAGATAGCGCCCGCGCCGGAGGCAAATGTGCCGTCCGTGCAGCGTACCCGGATAACGTCACCGGACTTGCACGGGATGTACCCGGTTGTCTCCACCGTGTACGTGCGCACGTCGGTGCTCTCGCCGCCGCTGCCGTTAAGGCGCGTCTGCATTTTAAAATCCGCATCCGATTGGTCGGCCAGATTTGTAAAGTTTGGCCGCTGCTGGTACTCCCCTGAGGACGCCTGTATAAATGTCGTGTCAGCCGGCGCGACCGGGGCTGCGGCGGGCTGCCACCATGCGCTGCCCGTCCACCATTTGGGCTTCCCGGCGGCGCTGTCCCATACGGGCATGCCCGTGTAGTATTTATTCGCGTCCAGCGTGCCGCCCTGATTAGGCAGCGCGATGGTGTCGGCCAGATACTGTCGGTTGCCGGATGCATAGCCGTCGTAGGGCACAAGCCCTGCAGCTGTGGGGTAGTAGTAACCGGCCAGCCCATCCGTGGCCAGAAAGATTTTGGAGTTCGCCGCGGGAAGCGTTTTGAACAGTGTCGGCAGCTGCCCTGTTCTGCCGGACGTGCGGATGATGCTAAAGCCTATCAGCGCCAGCTCCACGACCGCGCCAGTGCTCGCCGCGTCCACGAGGAACGTATTATTGTAGGTAGCCGAGCTGCGCTCGTAGAGCTGCAAACCGCATACTGTAACTGTCGCCTTGCTCGCCAGTTTGAGAACTACGCCGGTCGTCTGCCGCCAGCAGTAAAAGCCGTTAACGGTGATGTTGCTGTCTGCCCCTGCCGAGATGCAGACGTCCGCGTCTGCCGACTCTGTGCCGCAGCTCATGAGCGTTACGCCGTTGCCTGTGATGTCAAAGATCGTACCTGTGCCGCCGTCGCAGCAGACCTCGGTGAGCGTACTGTATGCAGTTTTGATGATGTATGGATTCGCCGCGCCGCTGCAAAAGATGCGCTCTAGAATCGTGCTTGTGCCGTAGTCGATGTGTATCGCGTTCGACGCACACACCAAGTACAGGTCGGCTAGACGGTTAAAGAAGCTGTGCAGCCGTATACCGTGACTGCCCGTGCGTATGTTGCAGTGCTCTATGGTGCAGCGGCTGCGGTCGCCGTAGATGCCCCAGTGCTCCGCGTTGCCGGATGCGTTCTTGATGTTGAGGTTTGCAATCGTGACACCGGTTCCGCGCTCCGTGCCGTCCTCGCGGCCAAGGATAATAACGGCATCGATGGTGCCCCAGCCGTTTGCCCAGCTCGCCGCCGCGGGCATTGTACGCTTGCCGTCGCCAGTCTTCTTGATAATGGCCGTGGACTTGTTTTCGCCTATCAGCGAGGGCGCACGGCCTTCCCACCATTTGACGCCGTCTATGCTCGTGTCGCTGTCGCTGTACGTCTGTATCAGCAGCGGCGTGGTGATGATGTACGTACCGGCGGGGATATATACCGCCATCGCAAGCGTAGATACCGCCGCGTCAATTGCCGCCTGTATGGCCGCTGTGTCGTCGGTCGTGCCGTCGCCCTTCGCGCCGTAGTCCTTGACGTTCAGCACGTAGTCTGCGTTCATGTCGCTCTTGAGTTCGGCTGGCGAGCGCCAATATATCCAGCCCTGCGAGTCAAACACCGGCACCTTTGTTGCCGGTGTCGTCTGGTGCCCTGCCGCCGTGGACTGGAGCCATGTTCCGGTTATATACTTACCCGTGAGATTTCCGGTAAGTGCGCCGCCCGTAAGCGGCAGGAACTCGCTCGGGTCTGCAGGCTCATAGCCCAGCGCCTCTTTGATGCTGTTCTCTGTCACCGTCGCGTCGCTGCCGTTTTCACCCCGTGAGGGCAAGCCGGTGTCAGTGCTGCCGTAAAACCAGTTGCCGTTTGCGCCGATCGTCGGCGTAATGCCGTCACGCCCTGCGGATCCGCCGCCGGATGTTCGGGTCGTCGTCCCGCTCAGGCTCTTTTTTACTTTTTGCTGTATCGTCGTTGCAAGCTCTCCGCAGCGGTACAGGTATCTGTCGTCGCCGCTTTTAAGCGTGATCCCCGTGATCCGCGTCGCAAACACCGCGCCGTGCAGCCGCAGCCGCACCCGGTCATACAGCGCATACCGCCGCAGCGAGTAAAACTCTATTTTGTAGCTGTTCGCGTTCGCCGCGAACACCTCCGCCGCCTTGTCGGCAGGAGTCTCGTCCGCCTTGCAGGTGATGTATGCCCACTTGCCCTCCGCCCGGTCGGTGGGGGCGGTCTCCGTTATCTCTCCGTCGGCGGAGAGATAGAACGTGTGCGCGACATACTCGGTCGGCGCGTCCTTGTTGGCGTCCTCCGCCTTTTCCTGCGCCTGCAGCACCGTTACCTTGGCCGTCGTGTCCGCACTGTAGCTCTCGGTTTCAAGCTGCGCGCGGCCGTCGGTAAAAAGTATGTTGTGCTCCGTGCCGGTTCCTGTGGAAATATTGATGGCGAGCTTGTCGCCGCTGACGCCGAACTCTACGCGGACGCCTGCCGCCCGCGCCGTGGTGATGATGTCGGAGAGCTTGTAGAGCTTGGTGTCGTCAAGCTCCGGCGCGGTCAGCGGTGTGGTGTCCGTGTTTGTGATTTGCAGATACGGCACCTTGTATGCCGCATCCGCGCAATTTAGGTAGTCCCGCTCAAGCGCGGCCTTGATAAACGCCCCATAGGTTGTCTCCGGCGCGTCCGGCCATATCGCCTGCCGGTCAAAGGCCGTCGCGGGGTCGGCGAGCGTGGCGGTAAACTGGTTGTTGCTCGGCGTAGCCTGCGCTATGCGATAGATCTGCCCGAGGACGTACACCCAGTTGCCGGTATGCTCCGCCGGCGCGTACTCCGCAAGCACAAGCTGACCGGTGTCCCCGTCGGCGGACGCGACCGGCAGTGACCAGCTTTCCGCCGTCCCCATCAGCACCGTTCTAAAGTCGGAGCTGCGTTTTATATATGCCTTCATTTGCGCCCCCCTTTATACAGTGCGGTAATAAAAATACGCCTTGGCGGATATCGTCCCGCTCATCGCCGCCGCGCTTATCCGCAGTATGCAGGGCTCGGTCAGCGGCACGGAGAAAAACGGCTCCGCGTCCGCCGCTATGTCCACCTTGTCGATGAGGTCGGTCTCCGTCCCGTCTGCGGATATCTTGCGCGCGTAGCTGTCCTCCCGCTCGGTGGATACCGCGATCGTGTCGCCCGCGGCAAACTCCCCGCTTATGGCGAGCTTGCCGTAAAGCGTCCCGCTCTCCAGCCCCGTCAGCGTCAGCACGGGGTCGGTTATCGCGCCCTTGTACTCTATTGCAAGCGCCGCCGGGTCGTGCCCCGCCGCGCTCACCTTCACGGCATACGCCCCCGCGCCGGAGGCCGCATATACAAGCGTCTCGCTGTAGGTGTACTCGTACTGCATCACCTCGCCGCCCTCGTCCTCAAAATTTAGGACGAGCGGTGCCGGCGTGTACCATGGTGTCAGGCACACAAACGCGGTCGGGATCTCCATCCATGTCCCGCTTGTTATCTCCGTTTTTGTGAGATAGGACAGCTCCACGCGCCGATAATATGCAACGTTGAGTGGTTTGTAAACAAGATATAGGGTATCGGCGCGCAGCGCCCAGTCCGCAAAATCCCGATACTTTTGATACGCGCCGCGCATAAACGTAAGGCTGCACGGTATCACGCCCTGCGGCTGTTTCTCCTCGACGCGGCGGAAAAAGCCCGCGCCGAGGTCGGCGTAGCTGTTGCCGTAGCTTACGCCGAGTCCCGCGGGGTCGGTGAGAAATATCCCGTCCTCGCCGTTGAGCGGCTTCCGCTCGCCAAGCTCGTTCTCAAGATAAAATTTTCTCAAATTTCCGCCCCCATTCGCGCCGAAAAGCGGTTGTAGATGTAGTCTATCGTCGCCTCGTCCACGGTCTGCGGGTAGAGATTTACCGTGGTGGACGCGCCGCCCGTTCTGCCGCCGCTGCGGTAGTCTGCCGCGTCGTCTGCCGGGAGCACCATCTCGCCCTTGTGCAGCACCGCGACGTAGTCGTCGTATGGCACATAGTCAAGGCCCGTTTTGTGGCTGCCGTCCGCGTTAAAGCCGCCGCCGCTTACGCCCGGCAGTGTCAGCGTGCCGCTGTTAATGCCCGCCTGCATTGAGGATAAGATTTTTTCGCCGATTGCCTTTACCGCCTCATACATTGGTCCCGCCTGCGCCTCAAGCCCCGCGAGGTAGCTGTCGATGTTGGCCTCCGCCGTCTCGTACATCTCTGAGGTCTTGTCCATCTCCTTGACGGCATCCGCCATGCTGCGCATTGCCTCGTCTATTTCTCCACTTGACTGGGCAATTGCGTCCGAGGCTTCTGCGGCGGCCTGCGCCTGTGCTTCCTGCGCCGCCTGGTAGTTGCTGTTAAGGTCGTTAAGCAGTTGCAAGCTCTCCTCGCTGCCCGCGCCGAGGCTGTCCATGTCGTCAAGGATAGATTGCAGATATGCCGCGCCCTCCGTGCCCATCGAGGCCAGCGCCTGCAGCAGCCCGTCGTCAATGCCGAGCTCCGCCGCGCGCTTCATGTTTTCTCCAAAATTTGTCCAGTACTGCTCTTGGCTTTGGAGTGATGATATCATGTCCGCCGTGCTTGTGTGTACAAGCTCCGGCGCCGTCTCAAAAAGGCCGAAGGTGCTCGCGTAGGTCTCGCGCAGCTTTTCGTAGCGCTCCTGCTGCTTCTGCAGCAGCTCTGTCACGCCGCCCATGGCCTCCTGATACTTTGCCTCCTGCTCCGCCGCCAGCGCAACGGCAGCGGTGTTTTCGTCCACCGCCACGGTCACCCCGGTCTGCTCAGAGGCGTAGTTTGCCATCCTGCTTTCAAGCGATTCAATTACTTCGAGATTTGCAAAGTATTCGCGGCGCAGCGCCGTTGAGCCCGGATTTTGCCCCATTTGGTTTTCAAGCTCTTCTTTTTTTCGCTTGCATTTTTCGAGTTCAGCAGCGGCTTCCTCCATCGTGTCCGTTGCCGGCATCATGGCGTCGACAAAGGCATTCCACTCTTTTTTGCTTGCCGATGCTGCTGTAGTAACTCCCGCCGTTATCAGCCCTATCGCCGCGCCCACGGCCGCCAGAGGGCCAAGCGCCGAGAGAGACGTGATGCCGATAGCACTAAACGCCGTTGCCGCCGCCTTGAGCGCGACGTAAGCCGCCGCGGCTCCCGTGATCCCCACGGTTACGGATCCGAGTGCGCTCACAAGACCGGGCGCGGTCTCCGCCGCGTCCGTCAGCGCCTGCGCGAGGTCGTTAACCATGTCCGCCCCGCCAGATATTTGCGGCCCGAATGCGTCGCCAATGGCAATGCCGAGGTTGTTGATGGATTCCCGCGCCGCGCTTATCCTGTGCTCGGTGTTGCCGTATACGGCATTTGCTTCGTTCGCCAACGCTACATTTTCCGCCCACGCGCTGTTGCTTGTCTCAAGCGCGTCGGTCATCATGTCCGACGCGAGCGCGAGGGAGCGCAGCATATTGCTTTGTCGTATCCCGCTCAGCCCCAGCTCATCGAGTATCGCCGTCACGCTGCCGCCCTGGGCGGACAGCGCGGAAAGCCCCTGAATAAAGGCCGTCAGCGCTCCCGCCGCGTCCGTGCGCCACGCCGTCGTAAACTCCTCCGCGCTCATGCCGGCGACGCGGGCAAAGGTCTCCAGAGTGTCCCCGCCGCTGCTTGCCGCGCGGTCTATGGCGTTGAGCGTCTGGGTCATCGCGGTGCCGCCGGCCTCCGCCTCTATGCCCACCGAACTCATCGCCGTTGCGAGTGCAAGTATCTGTGCCTCGCTCATGCCGGCGAGCTTGCCCGCCGAGGCGAGCCTCGTTGCCATCTCCAAAATCTCGCTCTCGGTCGTTGCAAAGTTGTTGCCGAGTGCTACGAGCGACGAGCCGAGGCGTGACGTCGCGTCCTCGCCGCTCCCCATGATATTGGTCAGCCGCGCTATCGCAACGGCTGCCTCGTCGGCGGTGAGGTTGGTGCTCTCGCCGAGGTCGAGCATCGTGCGCGTAAAGCTTGCGATATTCTCGGTGGCAACGCCGAGCTGCCCGGCGTTTTCGGCCACTGCCGCGATCGTGGTGGTGGAGACGCCCGTCTCCGCCGCCATGCGCTTGATCTCGTCGGATATCGCGGCAAGCTGCTCCGGCGTGCCGTCCACGGTCTTTTTTACACCGGTAAAAGCGCTTTCAAATTCTATGCTGCTCTCCGCGGCTGCGGTCATTCCGTCGCCTATCGTGTGCAGCACGTCAAGCACCTTGTCCGCCGCCTGCAGCGTGGCCATCGTGTCGGCGTAGCGCTCAAGCGGGCCGGTCGCCACCTCGGCGGCGGCGCCGTTGTCCTCAAAGCCCTCGCTGAGCTGCTGCATTGCGGCATAAGTCTCATTGAGTCGGGCTGTGACCTCCTCATACTGGCGTTTTGCCTTGAGCGTTATCGATGAGTTTTCGCTTGTCGCGCTTGTCGCGTCCTCGATATTCTGCTTGGCTTTTTTCTGCGCAGTGATGAGCGTCGCGGCCTGCTTTGCAAGCTGCTCGAGTGTCTTTTTATTTTTTTCTTCTGCTGTGGTTTGGGCGGTAAAGGCGCTTGTGGTGCTCTTCATCTGCGCGTCGAGCGCTTTCAGCGCCGCCGAGATGTTGTTTATCGACGCGCGGAATTTTGCCTCGCCGTCAATGCCTATTTTAGGGCCTATATTATCCGCCATTTGTCCGCTCACCTCACCCTATGTCTGGGATCACGTCCTCGTCCGAGGTCGTGTACTTGGGGCTGTAGCCCTCGTGCTTTATCTGCTCCGCCGCGATAAGGCTCAAAAGCTCGCCGTATGGCGTGTCCAGAGTCTCCGCGTAGCTCAGCCCGATTTTCAAGCCATACCAGATAAGCCACTCCGGGATTATTCCCCCGGAGTGGCTTCTGCGTTTTTTGATTTCGGCGGCTCGGCGTCGATGCTTGTCGCGCTGCTCTCCACCATCGCGCTCACGGCGGCGTTGAGCAGCTCCGCAATCTGCAGCCCCGGTACGCTGTCTAATATCTCCTCTTCGGTGAGGGGGGCGGGGGAGTCAAGGCCGCAGCGCTTTGCGTAGCGAGCCCCCGCGTCCATTTCCTGCGCCAGCAGCCACAGGCGCGCGTCTACGCTTTCCGCGCCCTCTCCGGCAAATGCAGCCTTGCCCATTGCCTCAAGCGAGCCAAAGCGTTCTACGGCCGCTCTGACGACGCGGATACTGTAGCAGAGCGGATACTCCGCCCCGTCTATCTTAACGCTCGTCTGCCTCATCTGTGCGCCCTCATGCGGAGATGTCGAGACGGTCCTTTATGTATGCCTCGGCCTGCGCCTCGGTCGTAAAGGTGGCCTCCTTTTTCCACGCGTGCTTCGTGCTGTCGTCTCGCTGTATCGTGGCCGACAGCTCCGGCACCTGCCACTCTATGCTCTCGCCCTGAGTGGTCGCGGCGTCGGCCGGGATTGAAAACATCACCTTGGTCAGCACCACTGCGCGCCACTTGAGCGCCCCGCTCACCTGCTTTTTGATGATAAAGCCGACGCCGACGTTGGGCGTCACCTGATCGTCGTCGTAGATAAGCTCCTTTACGCCCTCGTCAGTGACGTTGGTGATAGTACCAATTGCCTCCTCCTTAAGTCCGAGGAGAGCCTTGCTGATCTCCTGGCTCAGCTCGTCCGGCTTGAGGGTCAGCGTCCCGCCCGCGAAGAGGCGCTCCGCCTCCGCTATCGCGTTGTCGGCGTAGAGGTTGTTGTCGCCGGTGTCGCTTATCTCTATGCCGATCTCGGTCAGCTTGCCCATCACGCCGCCCGCCGTGTAGGTCACGGTGGTGCCGCTGTTGCCGTATATGCCATAGTACGGCTTGCTTACGCCTATAGTTGCCATATGTGTCCTCCTACTTCATTATTTTTTTGATTTCCTCGTCGAGGGTCTTTTGCATTGCCTTTTCCGCCGCTTTCTTCGCGGCTCTCACTCCGGGTCGGATAAAAGGTGTTTTTATCAGGGCAACGCTCCCGCTCTCCGCCGCGCGGGCTATGAGCGCGTTTGGCTGCCCTCCGGGATATTTCCGGGTTTTAACGGCGTTGTAGCCGTCAAAGCCGAGCTTGGTGTTGATGTAGCCGCCGGCGTCACGCATCGTGCTCAGGCCGAGACTCGCAATAAGTCCCTGCTTTTGCGTCACGCTCAGCGCGCACGGCGTGCGCGACCTGTAGGCTTTAAGCGCCTCCGCGTCGGATACGGCGGGCAGCGCCGCAACGTTTGCCGCCACGCTGTCCGCTATTACCTTCGCGCCGTCGTACACGGCGCGCTTGATGATGTCCTTTTGATTTTTGCCGAGCTTCGCGATTTTATCCTCATACGCCTTAAGGCCGGGGAAGCTTATCTTTGCCATCAGCTCAGCACCTCCCACACCCACTCGTAGTGCCTGAAGCCGGTGTCCGGCTCGTACTGGATCGTATTAAGATACCACGCTATCCCGCTCTCGGTCATGGATTTTTCAAACGCTGCCGCCCACGGGTCGGAGTCGCGCTTTGTGTAGAGGTCCGTCGTGCCGCGCATCGCCCGCTCCGCTATAACGCCCTCGGAATAGAGGGCGTTGTCGCCCTCCTCCTGCCAGACAAAATAACGGTCGGAGCGGAGTCGGGCGTGGTGGCTCACGGCGTCCGTTACGCGCGTATGCGCCTTGCGTATGGTGTCCTCCCAGCTCATCCGCTCACCCCCTGCGTGTATGCCGCAAGCTCAAGGTCCAGCGCCGGCGGCATGCCCTCCGTCACGGCCTGCACCTTGTTGATGCGGTAGGTCTCGCCGTCCTCTGTCTCGGCTACGTCCTGGCTCGTGATTTTCACGCTGCGCGGCACCCGCACCACGCGCTGCACCTGTATCTGGTTTTGCTCCGCCATGTAGTACCGCTGTATGCCAAGGCGGCGCTCCTCATAGGGCAGCGCCGCCTTGAATGTTTTTTTGATCTCCGGCGTGTAGCCGGGCTGCGCCGCATCCTCCGTGGCGTAGATTTTTACGACACCGTCGCAAAAGCTCCGGCTGATTTTGCCGTTTGGCTTGTCCGGTACTCTAAGCATAGCGTGCCACCGTCACCTCGTGCTGCATGGCAAGTATTGCTGAAGCGTAGTTTGCCTCAAACACCTCAAGGGCGTTGTCCCTGCCGTAGCGCACATAGTCAAGCAGGAGCTGGCGGGGGAGCCCGTCGGCGGTGTAGTCCGCGGGCTCGCCCCTTTTCCCGTCCAGATACGCGATGCCGTTGCCGATAAGCGTTAGGAGCTTTCTGTCCGTGCCCTCGTCCTCCCACGTGATATCGCAGTAATTGCGCACATCCTCAAAGAGGCCGTCCGGCAAGTCGTCCCGCGCCGCCATATCAGGACTTGGTCACGGTGACGGTGTAGGTCTTGGTGGTGCTGCCGTCCTCGGCCGTCACCTCCACCTTGACGGTGTTGCTGCCGGACTGCCAAGTCGCGGCGCTGCCGTTGTTGATCTCGGTGTTGTTCACGGTGATCTTAATGCTTGCGCCCGCGTCTGCCGGGGTTGCGGTCACGGTGTTGGTAGCCGCCGTGGTGCTCGCGGTGTAGGATACGGTCGCCGCCGCAAAGGCCGGACTGAGGGCCGCGCTGCCGAGGCTCAGGGCGGACAGGGTGGCGTCGGTGCTCTTGTTGCGGCCGTCAACCTGTACCACCTTGTAGGTGAGAGGCGCAAGGCCGGAGATGTCAAGGCGCAGGAAAGCGTTGTTGTCCTTGGGCATGCCGTTAGCGTAGAGCTTTATGAGGTATATGCGCTTGTCCTCCAAAAACTTCTGGTGATCGCTGTACTCGATGTTGCCCGCGAGGTTGGAGCCGGCCGCCGCGAAGTAGCGGCGTGCGATGCCGATAACCGCCTCGCCGCGAGTCTTAAGTGCTGCGGTGGGGATCACGGTCATGGGATAGGGCAGCACGTCGTTGCGGTAGGTGCCGTCCGGCGCCATCACGGTGGTGGCCGGCATGACCTTTTCAAAGTAGTCCTGCGGGTTCACGAGCAGGATCACGTCGTTTACCGGGCGGGTCTTGCCGTTTTCGTCGAGTGCAAGCAGGCTTATCAGTTTGCCGACCGTTTCGGGCGAGAGGTCGCCGACCTTGACGGCGTTTTTCTTGGGGTATACACCGGAGGTGACGGTGACGCCCGCGCCGACCTGACGGGTCATGCCTATGGGCTTGCCGTCGCCGTCGCCGTCTACGATGCCGTACTCAAGGCCGTTTGCCAGTGCCTCATAGAGCACCTCACGGACGTAGCGGTCGAGCCACTGCGGGCCGAGGTCGAGCATTGCCTTGCACACCGGCAAAAATGCGGAGAGCTTGAGCAGGGTGGTGTCGACCTCCTTAAAGCCGGAGGTAAGCTCCTTTACGATTTCGTCGCAAAGTTCGCCCCATGCCGCCTCCTGGTAGCCGTTCGTGTTCATCAGCATCCGGATTGCGCCGTTCGTCGGCATGAAGTCGATGCGGCTCAGAAGGGGGTGATTCGTGCGCAGGTCCTCAAAGACGGAGTCGATAATGGTCTCCGGCATGACGACGTCGAGGCTCGTTATGGCCTGTCTCGCGTCCTTCGCCTTCATGGCGGCACCGAGTGCCTGGTAGTACTTCTTCTCTTCGCTCGTGAGCTGGCGGCAGCCGCGGGCGGTCAGCACGCGGGTGTCAAGCTCCTCGCGCAGCCCGTTAAGCTCCTGCTCATACTCGGTGCGGATGCCCTCGCCGATGCTCTCAAGCATCTGGTCAAAGACTCCGGCAAAGCTCTCCTGGTTGTTGTCGCGCAGCGCCTGCATAAGCTGCTGGCGCAGCTCCTCTCTCGTGGGGGTGTTGTGGTTGGTCATTTTTCGTCCTCCTTTTAGTCGTTAAAAACTCCGGCCAGCATCTCCATGATGCTCTTGCCGGGCTTTGGGGTTGGTGTTTTTTTCTCTTCGTGTGGCTGTGTCAGCCGCTGCATTATCTCGCGGCGGGCGCTCTGCGCCGGGCCGCTCCCGCTCTCCTGCGTTATCGCCGTCGCTATGCCAAGCTCAAGCGCCGCCTCCGGCGTCAGCCATGTCTCCTCGTGCATCAGCTCAAGCACCTTGTCCCGCTCCATGCCGGCACGCTCCACAAAGGCGTTAACGCCGACGTCGGTAAGGCTCTCGAGCTGATCCGCCGCGCGGCGCAGCTCGTCGGCGTACCCGCTCGCGCTTGTCCATGCCTCGTGCATGTAGTACGCCGAGAGCGTCGAGGCGTAGCGTTCATCGCCCGCCAGAAAAGGATACAGCGCCGCCGAGGCCACAAAGCCCACGCCGTAGGTCTTTACCTTGGCGGGGTGCTGCCGCAGCGCGTTGTATATGCCCCATCCCGCCGCGACGCTGCCGCCGTAGCTGTCGATGTATACGCTGATTTCCTGCGTGTCAAGTCCCTTTATCGCGTCTACGACGCTTTTCGGGCTGGTTTCGTCGCTCCACCACTGCTCATCGACTACGTCGCCGAAGATGTATATCTCGACCTTGCTGCCCGCGGCCTGCTGGCGGATGTTGAAAACTCCTTTATTCTCCATTGCCTTCTCCTCCTTTCCCGTCTCCGTTCAGCAGTTCCTCCACAAGCCCGATATTTTTGGTCATGTAGTGTTCATCCGCCCACGGTTCGTTAATTGTGGCCTGCCCCGCCGCTCTGAGCACGTCGTTGAGCGAGAACGCCCCGCTGCCCACCAGCTTTTCGATATTTGTGGCGTTTGCAAACAGGTCGAAGTGTATTATCGCGGATGAGTCCACCCGCAGATAGTCGCCCCGGCTCCATCCGTCGTAGCCGTAGCGCTTGCGCGTGCCCTCCTCCGATAGCTGGTCGCATATCGGGTCTATGCAGCCCGTCAAAAAGCGTTGCTGCGCGTCCTTTACTCCCTCCACCGTGCCGTTCACGAGCACGGCGGGGATGCCGAAGCCCCGCGCCGTAAAGTCAAAGATGTCCTCTATAAGCTTTTTCGCCTCGCGGGAGCGGTCGGTGCTTTTGGACTTCTGCCCGGCGGCAGCGTCCTCGTAGTCGTAGCCGTCAAAAACCGGCAGCACCGCAGTGGGGTTTTCTAAAAACGGTCGGATCTGATTTGTCAAAACTTTTTGAAAGGTCTCCTGCCAGTTCTCGCCGTTCTGGGCGATTTGCCCGACCTTCACTTTCCAGTGCTGCCCGTTCTCCCATGCGTAGGATTTCATCGCGGCCTGCGCAAGGCGGACATAGCTTGCAAACATCGCGTCGACAACGGGCTTCATGTCGACGTGGTTTAGCCGTAGGTGCATCACGTCCCGCTCGCGGAATGTCTTGTCGTAGCTCTTGTTTCCGAGCATTACGCCGCGGTACTCGTTCTCTCTGTCGCCGTTGTCCTCCGGCTCCATCCAGTCGTCGGCCACCGCTATGGTGTCATGGCCGTTGCGTTTCCCGGTGCCGATTATCAGCGCCTCGTTGTCCTGGTACAGCCGCGCGGCGAGCTTGTGGAAAAACGCCGTCGCGCTCTGGTTCGCGTTCGGCTCAATGTTCCACATGTAGTACTCTCGCCCGCGTTCCTCCTGTCCCGCGCGGTAGGTTTTTACCTCGCAGCGGCCGAGCGCGGATGCCACCATGTTGGCGCACACCCAAAAGCTCAGCTCTCGGATCTGGTACTCCTGCGCCGCGGCCTCAAGCTCCGTGCAGCTTATCTCCGCATAGCCGGTTTGCCCGCTCCCGCCGCTCTTCGGCCGGAGCCACTTAAAAAAATCAAGTCCTATGTTGCATCACCCCTAAAAAGATATCGCGCCGATTGGCGGCGCCTGCAGCGGCAGCCCGGTGCCGAGCGTTTGCTCCGTGGTCATCGATGCCACAAGCGCCATAAAAGGGTCTGTCTTGCGGCTCTTCGCCTCGATCTTTGCGTAGTAAAAATTCCCCGTGTCCGTGCCCTGCTTTTTCCCGCTCCTGCATTTTTTTGTGTTGTTCACTGCCCACCGCAGCGGCGGGCAGTCTCCCCATGTGAAGCGCTGCCGGCTGAAGCACTCGTCAATTACCGGGATTATCTGCGCAATGTCGCTCGGTCGGACGAGCTTTACGCGGCTTTTGTCTGCGGCGTCAAAGCCCGCTCTGCCCATTGCCTCCGCCACAAGCGTCCACCGGTAGTGATCCATTGCAAGCATCCGCACGTTGTAACGCCGCGCTGCGTCGAGGATGTACTGGCCGAGCAGCTCCGGCTTTATGCTCACATCGTCTATACAGGTGATAAGCCCCCGCTCCGCCCAGTCGCGCCACGGTGCCTGCACCCGCGTCAGCGTTTTGCTCTGCAAACACAGCCAAGAGTGGTTGATGTCGTAGCGCTCCTCGCCGCGTCGGAAATGGAGGTTGACGCTTGCCCAGTCGCTCAGCTCCGCATAGTCGATGCCCGCCGTGCAGCTCCACCCGCTCAGGTCAGGCAGCTCTCGGTTCGTCGTTTTGACGTTTGCGTAGTCGGTTACGAGGGTGTCGCTAAAGCCCTTGCGGATCCCCATGCGCTTTGTCAAAAAGTCGCCGTTGCGTTCAGGGTATTGCTGCCAGTCCTCATACTCCTCCTGCGTCTCGCGCTGCATCGTCGGCATGTACACGATCGACGGGTTGGCCTTCGGCCAGTTCGCCGGGTCATGCACTTCTTTTTCACTGCCGAGGCGGCATATAAAGGGCAAAAAGCCGTTGTCCGGCTCGCCCTCAAAAAGTATCCGCATGCCGTTGTTGATGTAATCATCAAGCGGGCCGTCTGACACGTCGCCGTTGGATGTAAAAATGCCGACGCGGGGCTGCTCCTTCTTGCCCAGCGACGACATAAAAACCTTGATATTCAGATAATTTTCGTAGATATGAACTTCGTTGAAGATGATCGCGCCGCTGCGCATACCGTCGCGGCTCTTGGGGTTGTTGGTTCGTCCCCTTATCACGCCCTTGTTTGCCCGCCCTTGTACAAGCTGCTTTGTGTGGTAGTAGTGTTTTTTGAGCTTGCCCTCGGTTTTCGGTGTCTCCAAAACCTCCACAATGTCAAACACCGGGCGCATCGCCTGCTCCTCGTTGTTGGCGCAGATGTCAACGTCGTAGTTTTTTGCGGGGTTGTACGGGGAGACCATGCAAAAAGCCGTGAAAGCTATAAAGCCGTCCTTACCGGCGCCGCGGCCAAGCATTGTAAAAATCGTTTTCCACCGCGGCACGCCCGGCGCGGAGAACGTGCAGAGCCAGAGTGCCGTCAGCGCCTTTTCCCACGGGAAAAGCTCAAACGGAAAGTACCGCGCAAGGCCCATGTACCGGCCGTATAGCTCAGAATCGAATATCAGTGCCTCGGTGTCGAAAACCTGTCGGAGATATGCAGCAAGTGCGTGCAGCTCGCGCCCGGCTCTCGGCTCGTCCCGCTCGATGCTCTCGATGTAGGCGAGCACGTCCGCAGGGATTTTACAGCTCATCGTCGTCCTGTGCTGGCGCCGCGCCCGCTCCGCTTATCTCCTTAAAGCCGAGCGCCGTGTATATCTGCAGCATCTGGCGGGAAACCATCACACCGAGCGAAACGCTCCGGTTCTCTACGTTCATCCCGCGCTTCTGATCCCAGATTGTTACGCCGTTTTCTTCGACGTCGGCGCGGAGCTGCTGCTGCTGTACCCACAGCGTCATATACTCGTCAACGAGGCCGCGGTACATCGGTTCGATAAGCCCCCGGCTTTCAAGGTTGTCCAGCAGCCCCCGCCGCATCTCGCGGTATCGCTTTGTGTTTTCCCATCTGGCCGATCGCTTCACGCTCTCACATCCCCTCAATTTTCATTTGGTCGTTTGTGCTTTCAAGCCGTTTGCGGGCGATTTCAAAATATCCCACATCCCGCTCAATGCCTATAAAATCGCGGCCTTCAATTATTGCGGCCATACCGGTGGAGCCGCTGCCCATAAAGCAGTCAAGCACCGTGCCTCCCGGCCTGCATGATACGCGGATGAGCCGCGCCAGTATCTTCACCGGCTTTTGGCAGGTGTGCAGCCTGTTGGTACTCGGTATCGGCGGCTCGTGCCATATGTTGAAGTGCCTATCATCACAGCGGTGATAGTTCCGCAGCTCCTCGTACTCCCGCCGCAGCTCCTCGTACTCCCGCCGCAGCTCCTCGTACTCCCGCCCGAAGCCGAGCGGCCTATATACGCTCTCCCACACCTCGCGGGTCGGTATCTCAAATTGCGAGTCGCAAAAGTAGTGCCGCAGCATATAAGGCTTCTTGCCGGTCACGGCGGTGTACTTCTTGGCCACGGTCTGCGCCGTGATGCCGAGCCTGTCAAGCTCACTTTTGTACCAGTCCTTGAGCGGCTTATAGCATTCGGGGTTGCTGTTGATACGGTCTAAGCCGGTTGCTCTCCACGCCGCTCCGGCGGCTCGCGGCGCCTTGAAAAAGTGCAGGCAGTATTCGCATACGTTAAACCATGAGCGCAGGGCTGTGGTTCCTTCCGGGACGCGCTGCTTCCAGCTCTGCGCGCGGTAGGTGTCGCCCTTGTCCCAGATGCAAAAGCTCACAAGCACAAGGTCGGTTTTCTCCGCTATCTCGTGCATCAGCTCCGCGATTTGAGCCATGTCGTTGTGCCAAAAGTACAGCACGCCGTTCGGCTTAAGCACCCGGCTGCACTCGTTCAGCCACTCGATGCACCAGTTGGTGTAATTCTCGATTTTGTCCCACGCGGCTACAGTCTTTGAGCCCGCCCGCGTTTCCTGCACTCCGATGTTGTACGGTGGATCCGTGAGCACGAGGTCGACCGAGCCGTCAGGCAGCGTTTTCAGTTGTTCCAGCGCATCGCCGCAGCGCAAGTCAATCGTGCTCATTTCAAACCCCTTTTTTCGTTTTTTCTGTTGCCTTGGCCGGTCTGCGCGGGCGCGCGCACGAGGTTTTCTCT
>ERZ1034976.502-NODE-502-length-36529-cov-6.946126_pt1 | contig 36529 bp, 51 predicted proteins | sample MGYA00520623_ERZ1034976 | MGnify/ENA primary metagenome ERZ1034976 (study PRJEB33766, sample SAMN09781774) | gut metagenome | biome: gut microbiome | host: Homo sapiens | place: Madagascar | study: EMG produced TPA metagenomics assembly of the PRJNA485056 data set... | reverse complement strand
TAGCATCGAAAGTTAACCCAACGGATAAATAATTAGCAGTGCCCGTTATGTCCGGTAACCCAGCACTTACGTAGCCACCGAGGTTTCCCGTGTTGGTTGTGCCCAACACATGCCTACCATTGAAATTAGGCAAATTAAACGTGGTAGAGCCGTTGCCTGATCCATACCGGGTACCAATGGCCGCAAACAACTTGGCATAGGTCGTTCTGGAGACCGCTGCACCGTTACATAAAAGCCAACCGTCAGGGATCGTGCTGCCGGCAATCATTTTGTAATCACCGGGCTGAGCCCCTTCGCTCACTGTGATGTCAATCACCTGATCGACATCACCGTTGTATTCGCCGACCTTTACGCCGTTCACATTGACAGTGAGCTTTTTCTGCTGAATGTCGACTGCGACCGCCTTGCCGCCGTCATAATCCCCCAGCTTCGTGCCATTTCTTTTAATCGTCAGTGCATACGGACTCTTGAGGCTCGTCGGAATCTTCGGAAGCGTTACGTTATACGTAGCCTTATTGCTCCCGTCATACGTCACCTTCGTCACACCGCCGATCTGCAAAGTAAGCGCCTGAGGATTTTTCAGCGACTTCGGAGTGCCGCTCAAATCCGAATAATTCCCGCTCGTTGCCACTTTCGCGGCATCTTCCACATTGCCGATGCGCGTGATCGGCATATCAATCGTTGTTACCCCGTCTGTCGGATCCTTTGAGATCAGACAGACGTCTCTCTGCTTCAACATCAGAAACTCCTTCAGGTTAACCCATAAGTCGGCTTGTCTGCCGGTCTTTCAAGGGAATCTCCAAAAGCCTTTACCGTCAGATTCGAGGCGGCCTCCAAAACCTCAATTCGTTTTTCAGCCGCCCGAAGTTCCGACAGCAGAGCCCCCGGATGACCGCCCTTGGTCTTCCCGTCAAACACATGCACCCGCTTGGTGTCCGTGTTGATCGCCATAACGCCCGCCGCAGCGGCCGTTGAGGCAATCTTGGAAGAAGTCCCCCAGTAAACGGTCTTCCGGTAATTCATCAGGCAATGCTCCCCAGGTCAAAATCAGCTGCCAGGTCAGCAGGAGAAATCTGACTCTTGTGCGCCAAAGCCCCCAAAGCTGAAATGGCGTCATTGGCCGTCTTGGCATCATTGATACCCTGCTGCGCCTTCTTGTCCGTGGCCTGCAGTTCTTTCTTGGTCGCATATCCGGACAGATCCTGTCTTGCGCCAACCTCCGCCCACGCAACCCACGTCACAGCCCCGCCGCCGGCAGCCGTACCGGTACGCATAAAGACGCGTCCCTGATCACCGTCAACACCGCGGATAACTTGCAGAATCACAGATCCGCTTCTGCGCACAGAGACCTGAAGGTTCTGATACGTGTCAGAGACACCACTGGGGCGATCCTTTGCCGTCGGGACAATAAACTCTCCTTCGTCTGTGAGACTGTTCAGGCCGATTGCTTCGCTGCCGCCACCTTCGGTAGCAGCTCCCGCCTTGAGCACGGTCCCGTTGAGCTTTGCAGAAAGCTGTGCGCTCGACACGGCATCAATATTCGTGCGGGCCTGCGTCTTCTGTTCGCTCGTGAGCTGCTGTGCCTCATAACTCACATGTTTGCCGGCAACTGTTTGCAAGGCTGTGAGAGCGTCCTTGTTGTTCTTGATGGCATCCGCAACTTCCTTGAGCGTATCCATCTCAGCGCCGACACCGTTAAGCAGATCATTCTTAACCTGCTGTTTGGCCTGCGTCACCAAATCTTCTGTCTTCTGAGAGCTGTAGACCTTGTTGGCAGCCTTGGCCGTATCATCGATGTTGGGTTTGCCGTCCAACGTAGTCTGCATAGCATCAGTCTTTTTCTGCAACGCCGCAATGGCCGCAGCGTTGGTCTCGGTCTCCTTCTGGACGTCGGTGACATCCTTCAGCAACGCACCCGGCAGACCGCCCGGAGTCTTGCCGTCCTGAATGTGCAGACGGTGTGTATCCGTATTGATGACAATGACCTTGTCCTTACCGGTAAAGCCGGCAAGCTGCTCAGTGGTACCGCCCAATTGTTGAATCTGAATCGGTTCAGCCATTTAAATATTCCCCAAATCAATTGAAGTAGAAAGCTCGGTCCGGCCTACATAGTCAAGCTCTGAAAGCTTCCCGAGATGCGGGAGGTTGCTTAACTCCCGGTAGTCCAAAACGCCCAGACGCGCAAGCGACTTCGTAATCGAATATGTCCCCGCCGCCTGATCAATCCGGACGATCTGATAAAGATTGCGCGATGCGTCAATCACAGAATCGCCTTCGCGCACGTTTTTCTTTGGCTCAAGTTCGTCCAGGGGATTCCCTGCACTTGAAGCCTCCAGCACCCGCCCGCACCAGCGGACGGAGAAGCCCTGGATCTCAATCGACTGCAAGAGCGACACCGCGCCGATGTTCTTCCGGGCCTGTTCCTTTTGTTCCTCAGTCAGGTTTTGCTCCGTAAAAAGCACCCCGTGCTTTGCTCCGGCCGGCCCCTGAATGCCGGGAACCTCAACAACCACAACATCCGGCGAATGCTGCGGCCTGACCTGACCGGGAAAGCACTTGCGCAGAACAAAGTCCGCCGGCGCGATCCCGGTTTTTCTGTTTCCGTCAAACACGTCTCACCCCCGAATGAACACAAATCTCACCGTCAATCACCCGTGTCAGGCGACCGTCCGGTGATTCAATGAGTAAGTCCCAATAAAAACGGCCGGGTGTGTACTCGGCCGTAATTCCCCGCGGGAAGGTCATTCGTATGCGCCCTCCGTCTTCAATGACAAGACGCTCATCGGAGGTCTTCAGAGAGTCAAGCCACGTATCATCCTCTGCGCTGCGGATCAGCATATCGGCCTCAAACCCTGTCAGATCCATCGGTCCGCGACCGTCCCTGAGGGCTAAAACGTAATCAGCATCCGTCCCACGCCAAATCTCGAAGTTAAATCTTGCCGTCACGATTAAGCCCTCACTACGTCAGACCATAGGACGGCTTACCGTCAGCACGAACACTTCTCTCGCCGTTTCCATGTCGAAGCGCTGCCACACCCGCCGGCGTCACAGCTCTTGTTGCATCACTTCCGGCTAGCGTTTCCTCGGTCGAGGCGATCTCAATGAGCCCGGCCCGTGTCTGTGTGGACGTCAGCGACTTGAGCCCTGCCGGCGTCACGATGCGCGAATCGTCCTCACCAGCTACAACCTCCTCCGGTGTCGCAAGCTCTGCCATGCCCGTTCGGTCTTTTGTGGCCGTCCGCTTGGTAAGGCCATAAGGCGTCACCGCCCGTTCTTTATCCGCACCGGCAGCAACCTCAGCATCTGTTGCAATCTCAATGAGACCGCGTCTTGCATCAGTCGAAGTCAGCGTTTTGAGCCCCGCCGGAGTTACCACGCGTGAGCCGTCACGGCCCTCAACGGTCTCTGCGTCCGTTGCAAGCTCGACAATGCCGCGCTTGGTGGTGGTTGCACCGTTAAGCTGGAAGTTCGTATCCCCAATCGTGACAGAATCCGGATTGATGTTCGTAAGCTCCAGATCAATCGCCATAAAGGCCTCAGCAATCGAAGCCTTCTGGATGATCGGCACGGCCCGGGAGCAGACGGCAAAGAGCGTTCCGGAATCCGTGTAGATACCGACCTCATAAACCGTGTAAGCATCCGCACTGTCATCACGAACCGACACATGCAGGCGGTTATCGCCGATAGCGCCGCCGGCAATCGCTGTGAGGCGCTTAAATTCAGCCTCAAGGGCCGTCGTTCCGACAGATGCCTCATACTGGCCTGTTCCGAAAGCGACCTGTGTGAGCACCACCGGAGTTGTACCGTTTTGCTCCGCGTTAATGATCTCAGCAAGACCTGCCTGGGTAATCAACATACTTGCCGCAGCCATCATTCACCTCCCTTCCCAGCAGCCCAATCATTAATCAGACGCGCAAACAAAGCCGCGGCAGTGGCCGGCGTCAGCACATGTGTTTCGTCAATACCTCTCACAGCCTCTTCTTCTGTCGCAAGCTCAACAAGCCCCAGACGGCCGTTCGTTGCCGTCACCTGCCGGAGCACCGAAGGCGTAATGAACTTGTCGGCAGAAACGCCCCTGAGCGCTTCAGCCAGGCTTGCAGCTCTCGCATCAACTGCCGCCTTAAGCGCTACTGACGTAACAGCCTTCTGATCGTCTGTGCCCTCAACGGCCTCGACCGTCGTAATGAGAGCAATGAGGCCGCGCCTTTCAGTGGTTGCAGTAACCGCTGTCATCGCCGCAGGCGTCAGAGCCTTCTGAGAGTCCGTTCCTGCCTTTGCCTCATCGTCCGTTGCAAGCTGGACAACACCGGCGTTAGCCGTAGTGGCAGCCGCGTTGCCGAAACTCACGTCCCCGAATTGGATCGACTTCACGTCCACATCGGCAAACGTCACGTCAAGGGCCAGCAACAGTTCAGTTGCCTTCGTTTTCTGAACCACGGGCTCTGTCTGCGAACAAACCGCAAAAAGCGTTCCGTCGGCAAGAAAAATGCCGACCTCATAAACCGTATAGGCCTGAGCATCGGCATCCTGCATCGCTACATGGATGGCACCGTCTCCTGTGCCGCCGCCCTCGATGATCGGCAACCGCTTGATTTCCTCCGTGAGCGCCGTCTGCGACTCGGAGGGGGTGTATTTCCCCGCGCCCACGCCAATGTGGCTGATCGTCACGGCATTCGTCCCGGTCTGCCCGGCATTAACAATGGCCTGTCGTCCGACCTTGGTCACGACCATTTTCACTTTCGACTCTCCTCTGCCGCCAGCACCAGCCGCCGCTTAATAAGCGGTCGCACTGCAGCAACAATTCCAACCGTTCCGGAAGACCTGACTTCCGATGCGTCCGTGGGATAAATCTGCGCAAGGACAAGCGGTCTCAGGTACGCCGCCGCGTTGATTCCGCCCTTGGCGTTCTGCTGAATCGTCAGGGTGTAATGACTTCGCAGGGGTTTTGCGTCATCAACCAGAGACACAATGTCTTCCTGCATCTCAACGTCAATAGTTCCCTCGACGTCAGCCTGAGTTGCCACGATCTCAAACGTATGTGGCTCTCCCTTCGGCGTTTTCTGCCACCACTCCCGGATAACAGCCGCAGAAGAAACAGACGCAAGCGCCTGTTTGACCGCCTCTACCGTTCCCTTTCGCCGTTTGTCGGCAATGGCCGTTTTCAGCACACTGCGCTTAACGGCCAAAGGCCATGTGTCGCGCCACACCGAAACGTCATACTGTGTTGCAAGATGATCCAGGGCCGTGCTCGACTGACGGTCAATCGAAACGTAGATCGACGGAATATCCACAAACCCCGAAGCAATCTGAAGTTGCGGATCAATGGCCTTGGCCGCAGCAGCAACACCCTCATCCTTTGCAATCGAATCCGGCAGCAGGTCATCCAGAACCACTTTTTCCAGTTCAATTGCCATCGCTATTCCGCCTTTGTGCCTTCATAAACAACCGTTACCTTGGTGCACTGCGCTACCTTGCTGCCGGTGAGTTGCACAAACGAAGACGGCTGCATGCTCGAATCATCCACGCGGGCAGCACCGGCGTTGATCACAGCCGCCACCAGACGCCCGGGCAAAATGTCACGTCCGATCTTTGACTGCTGCCATACGCGGTAGCTTTCAACTGCCTCATTCACAGCCTTCTGAATGAACTGCGCCTTGGGCTTGTCCTCATCAAGGATCCAGTAATGCAGCACGATCTCATAGGGAACCGCCTCGGGCGAAAGTACCTGAACGTAGTCAGTGAGCGGCCTGATCGTGTCTGAGCTCAGGTAGTCGCGAATCTGCGCAAGAACTTCTTCAGTGGGAAGCACGCCTCCCTCCAGTAGCGGGTAGACATCTACTTCCCCCGGCACCGGAGACACAACCGACACGTCAATCACCGCAGAGCTCACCGACTTTGCGTGATAGATGTAGGCCTTGCTGGGGCCGGCTACCGAAAAGCTGTTTGGCGCGAGCCGCACACGCTCGGCAAACTCTGCATCACTTTCCGCATCGGCCCCGCCGGTCGTAATCGTGATGTTTTCAGCAGAAGCCACAAAAACAGACGGAATAACCATGGTCGAAATCTGGCCTGCCAGGTAGTCGTTCCCGACAGTACCGGACTGCGTGCAGGTAGCAGTTACTTCACCTTCAAGTTTTCCTGCAGGGATTTCAAGAGCACTGTCCGTAGCAAACGTCACCACACCATTTGTCACCTCAAAGCCCTCTGGGATCTCATAAATGTTTGCCAGGGCCTGAGCCAACCTGAAGCGGAGGGTGGTTTTGGCGCTGCTTTCCGCTAGACGTTTCACCGAAAGGTAGCTCCCCAAGGCGTCCAGATACTCACCCTGTGCGTAAGAGAGAAGATTTTGCTGTGCCGCCGTGTTCACCGCCGCACGCTGCTGGATGAGGATGTCGGCAATACTGAGCAGGAAAAGTCTCACCGGATCCCCGGCTGCAAGGCTTCGCCCGGTAATCTCCTGGTACTTCGTCAGAATCTCAGACTTGATGCTTTCGGCATCCGTTGTCAGAAACTCAACCGCCGGCAGATTCCAGCGCGGAAAACTTTCTGCCATCACTCTTCTCCCTCGTTCAAGATGGAAACAATCACCCGCGGCCTGATCAGGCCGTCCATGGCTTCTGATTCCGTCACTTCAAACTCAACCGATTCAACGCGAACGCGCGGCTCATAGGACTCAACTGCCTCAATCACCGCCGCTGTCATCAGGCTGCGTGCCACCGGATACGGTTTATCCAGATGCTCCCATACGATCCCCAAATCACGGTCCAGCGGGACACTGCCCTTGCGTGTTGCCAGGATGGTGCGCACGTTCTGCAGGATTTCTTCACGCTCAGAAGACGGCTGAAAGCTCACATCCCTCACCGCAGTCACTGCATAAGCCATCAGACCACCTCCGACAATTCAACTGACGCTTCAGCCACAATGCAGACACCCGCTCCGGTGTGGAAACGCCGCTCTTCCGAAACGGACTCAATCACAAATCGCCCGAGATACTCACCACCGATCACCAGAACATGGGGCTCATGCCCGTCCGTCAGGCGCTTTAACATCGTGAGCCCCAAGAGCGGCGGAACGTTCAGTGACGTATCAAACCGCAGCCGCAGGCTGATGCGGTCAAGTTCCGGGCCGATCCATTCAAGTACCGGCTTTTGCCCGATGACATCGTGCTTTGCCCACCTCACCGAGCGGCTTCTCGCCAAATCCTTAAAAGTGAACACCTTGTCAAAAGCGCAAATAAAAGGGACCGTACCGAACACTCCCAAAACGGGCATCAGCTTGCTCATCTTTTAAGCTCCTTAATGGGGCCCGGACGTTTCTGCGCCGTCCCCTTGTTCCTTGTGCGTGTGATTCTTCAGACTGATCTCGCCCGCGGTCACGTCACCGTCAGACTTCACATCGCCCGTTGTTTCAAGCGAACCCTCAACCTTGGCAGTCGCTCCGCTGCCGCCGGAAATCGCAAAGCCACCCTTGCCGGTAATCAACTGCTTCACCGTGAGCGCTCCGTCAACCATCACGTTTCCGGTGACATGTGTCTCAGGCGTATCAACCGTCACCTGCATGGTCGCCTTCACTGTGGCCGTTTTACAGGTCACCGTCACGGCTTCCGGAACTGTGGCCGATACGTTCTTTCGGTCCGCCGTCAGCACCGTGCCTTCGATAATCGCCGTCAGCACGTGGGCTGCCATATCGTAGGAAATGCGCGTCCCGTCTTTAAACAACGTCGTGCGCTTGTTCTCATCGCTTTCCGGAAGTTCAATTTCACCCGCGTAAAAACTCCCGATAATGAAGCCTTCCTCCGGCCCCGTCGGCAGGAAAAGGCAGAGCACATCCTCGCCGACATTGACGCTGTTGAAGTCCTTCGTGGCAAAGGTGTTGCGCTGCAGAATCGGCAGGTCAAAAGAAACCGTACCGTCATCATCGTCAAAAACCACGCGGGCCGTTCCCTTTTTCGGGTTAATACTTGAAACCTCTCCGATCCGGATCAGGTCATTAATCTTTTCCGGCAGCGCGGAGTGTTCAAAAAGTCCCATCTCAATACGCGTTGTTCACACGCCTCAAACTGATGTCCGTTCTATAGCCGGACGAATCCAGCGAATGCACTGCTTCTTCGATGATGAAGTTCCCGTCAAAGCTGCCGAAGCCGCTGCACTCAACAACGGCACCGGCCACAAGCATGACATCGCCAATAACTGAAATCCGCCCCGTCACCCGACGTTTGTTGAGGCTGCGCAACTTTGCCGTTGCAAGGCGCTTTGCCTCCTCAAGGGACTTAGCCCGGCGCTTGAGGGCATACTCCTGCCCATTCGGATCGGCATCCGGATCGGTGGCCGTGTAGGTCATCACTGCCGGATTTGTGCTTTTCCCGGATACCGGTCGCAGGTTGAAGTCATAACCGCCCGCCTTTTGCTTGGTTTTCTGTTTCGGGTCCCGGTAGGACACCGTACAGGTGCGGTATGACTCGCTCTGAGCACTCTCAAATTCCCAAGAAATGACCTGCGATGTACCCAACACGAGCGTTTCAACCGGCGCTTTCTTTTCGTAAGCCACCTGATCAAACACCACAATCTGATCATCTGTGACCTTCAGGGAAAAGCCCGCTTCATCGGTAAGCCTCACCAAAAACGCAAGATCACTCTCTTTTGACTGATCCTGCCTGTCGTACTCCGGATCCGTCTGCGTATCAAAGAGAAGCCCCACACCAGCCTCACCTGCAATTGATCCGGCAATCGCTTTGAGCGTTGTCTTCTCCCAGGCCCGGGTTCGTAGCCTGCGGCGAATCGGCTTATTCATAGGCACCGACACCGCCCTCATTTCGAATACTCTGGGCGATCCGGACACCCGCAGCGTATCTGCGTAAAAAGTACCGCATGCGAGCTCAATGCCGGGAATAAGAACAGTTCCGGCAGACAAAAAAGCCTGAACCACCTCGCCGCCGTCAGGCTTCCACTGCGATGCCCACTTCCCGTCCGGGTCCATGAGCGTCAACGTCACCTCATCGGCCTCGGCATTCTCTTTGTCGGTATAGGAAAAGGAAAGAAGATCGGGCATCAGATCCTCCGTCACGTCCGTTTTCGATGTAGAAAAAAGCAACCGAAGTCTTGTCTGCAGCGGTTCCATCAGTTTCTCCTTTTCCAAGGCGGAAGGTTGAGCTCGTATGCCGCCGACTGCGTATTGATCTCCGGCACTGCCAGCCGCTTCCCATACGAAAAAACCACAGTCTTCCTGTGGTTTATGTTGGCCCGGATGAGAACATCCAGAAAACGCTCATCCCCATAGAGGCGCTTTGCTATCGCATCCCAGGTGTCGCCCTGTTTGGTGACATACTCCGTCATTAAAGCTCCTTAGGAAAATGAGAGTCTCCGTTCTTCCGCCATAAGGCGCTGCAGATCCTGCTTCAGACTCTTGCTGCCCTCGGTCAACCCGCGGCGCACCCCTTCATATGCATCTTTGCCGCCGGATACATTGATGACCGGCGCGAAGTTCACATTAATGGAAGCCGGCCCTTTGCCTCCCACTTCCGGCAAACGGGAGAGCGGAAGAATGGCCTCAGACTCTTTACCTTCGCCAACCATTGCCAAGGTCGGCCCCGTTGCGATTCCGCCCTCGGCAAGTTGCGGGACCTTCGGGATATCCACAGACAACGACTTTCCGCCGAGGCCGGGAACCCAGTCCGGCACCTTAAACGAGAGCAGGCTGTTGATTGCACCGATGAGCGAATTGATCATCCCGATCACCGAGTTAATCGGCCCCTTAGCAGCCGCTGCAATGGTGTTCCAGGTCTGCGTCATGTATGCCTTGACGGTATCCCAGTTTTTATAAAGGGCAATACCGGCGGCCACAAGGCCGGCAATTGCTGTGACAGCAAGACCTATGGGATTAGCGCACATAAAGCGCAGAGCAATGCCAAGCCCCTTGACCGCCAACGTCAACCCCTTCATCACTCCGGAGCCGATAACTGCAGCCACTGTAAAGGCCTTCGAAGATACCGCAGCAGCCAAAGCCGCGCCACGGAACAGCAACATCGCCTTTTGCGCAGCAAGCACAAACACGCCTAAAGACTTAAATCCTGCCAGTCCTGAGTAGACAACAGCCGATACACCGGCCATAGCCACCCTAAATACTCCGTACGCTGCGACCCCTTTCATCACCCAGGCCACCAGTGCTTGGTTTTCCTGAGCCCATTGTCCAAACCAAGATGCCAATTTAACGACATATGAGCTTATTTCCTTGGTCAGCTTCAGCAGAGGCTCGCCAAGGATCTGCCCGACGTATCTTGCCGTGTTCGCAACCAGTGACAACGCATTGGATGTTGTTGCACTTCGGGCTTTAAACTCGGCCAACATTGATCCAGCAAACCTCGCCTTATCGGCTACTTTGGCAAAGTTCTCTTCCAAAGCCTCCAGATTCTGCATCATCGGGCCAACGGCAGTGGCAGCCTCATCGCCGAACATGGCATTGAGATACTGATTCCACATTTCCTTCGGGACCTTCGTCTGGATCGCCTTAAGCGTTTTGACGATTGTTGCCGGCGCATCTTTCTGCAGATCTTTCTGCATCTGCATAGGATCCATGCCGATGTTGGAAAAAGCCGCAGCCTGTCTATCGGCCATGGATCCGCCCAATCCCAGTGCCCGCATCATGGCCTTAATGCCTGTAGCTGCTGTATCAGCTGAAGCACCTGCCGCAATGACCGAGGCAGAAAGAGCAGCTGTCTGCTCCGAAGTCAGCCCGGCCACACGCCCCAAGGCCCCATACCGCTGCAGCGTATCTCCGATTTCCTTGGCCTGGGCAGCGTTGCTGTTGGACAAATAGTTGACAGCATCAGCCAGGCGGTAGGTTTCATCCGATGTGAGTGCCATGCCGCTCTTCCACTTAGCCATCATGGTGCCGGCCTCTTCTGCAGTCACACCGAACGCGACTCCCATTTGTGCCGCTTGCCGAGTGAACTCCGTGAGATCTTTTGCTGCTATACCAGACTGCCCGGCGGCAGCCGCAATATTGGCAAGCCCCGCCGCCGAAATCGGGATCGAGAGACTCATCTTCTGCAGGTCTTTCTGAAGTTTGCTCAGACCGTCAGGCTCATCAAAATCGACAACCTTTGCCACTTCAGCCATAGCATCTTCCATGTTCATGGCCTCTTTGGTTACCATGCCGACAGAACCCATGAATTTTCCGGAAAGCTCAATAGCGCTTGCAAATGAGGAAAAAGACTTTGACCGATACGAATTCAGTGTTTTCTGCGCCTGCGCAGACCTTTGCTGGATCTTCATCAACTTTTGCGTTTCAACCGCATACCGCTCTTGTCTTGCCGTCAGTTTCTGAATACTTTCACCGCTGTAGGAGGCTGCCAGCGCGTTTTGTTTTAACGCCTCAGAGTTTCTGTCTAGAGTCTTTTTGGCTAGTCCGTAAGCCTTCGTCAGTCGCCTTGCCAGCTCAAGTTGCTCTTTCGTCGGATTAGCCGTTCTTCTGATTGATTCTGAAACCGCATCCAGCGCCTTTTTCTTATTAGCCGCATCCTTTGCCAGGCGCGCTCCTTCTTCACGAAGACCAACCAGAGATCCGATATCAGAAGAGGCCTTGTTCATCGCCTCAATCTGTTTTTCAAACTTTCCGATTTTGTCTCCCGCCTCAGCAAACGTATCGTTAAACGTTCCTGCCAGCTTGCCCGATACGGTGGAGGCAATCGCGTAGTCCTTAAGTCCCATATTTTCTCCGGGCAAAATAAAGGCCCGCAAATGCGAGCCCGGAAACCAGCATAATGGAAAACTCCATCAGCAGAACAACAGCAGGTAGCAGAAATAGAGCAGAAAATAGAAAAACACGCCTGCCACCGCCAATTGCAAAAGCAATACGATGAAATTCATCACTGCCGTAAGCAGATTAAACAACGCCCCGACAAGATCAAAAAAAGCAACCATGGTCGGCCCCTTAAGACGCCTAACACTTCCAGTAGAAGTGTAGTGCGAAAGGTTGCTCTATTTACCTTTTCCTGCTCTTGTTTCAGCCTTCAGACAGGCATTTAAAGCCCGTTCCCAATCAACCACTTCGACCAGAGGTATCCGTTCCCACTCCATCGGCCCGCTGTATGTGCAGCGAGCCAGGGAAAGGTAAACGATCTTCAGAGCATGATCCGGATCATCCCTCTCTGCCACTCCGGTCAGTCGGATAAAAAATCACAGACCCTGAGCCCAATGGCACAATAGTCTTTCGCCGGCAATCCCTGCATGAATTCCATCGGTAACTTGGCAGCCTTAGCCGCCAGGAATGCTCCGAAATCTACATCTGAGGCCATCAAGGGAGAATATCCTCCGGACCTCAGCCAGTCTCTTTTGGCTGCAGACACATCCACTCCGGTGAGCCCCTCAAGATCGAACTCCAGGTCTTTGTACGTTTTGCCTTCAAATTCGTAGGGCTTTTTCAGTTGAATTTTCATAATCACCTCGCAGCAGCCGGGTTAACCGGCTGCCTTTACATCAGTTCAGTCCAAGATCGCCGCGCACAGACGACAGAATGTCGGTGTCGCCGAACTTAGCCACATAGTTGAACTTGTCGATTTCAATCACGGCCTTGCCGTCCACATAGAGCTTGAGGTACATCACCTCAAATTCTTGTTCGGTGTCCGTCGTTGCCCCCGTCTCAAAGGAGCCAAGGTTTGTCGACTTCGTCGCAATCCTCAGCGTCATTCGCACGGGCTTGGTCGAGTACGTCCCTTCGGAGGCGTCATAAACCTGCTGCGAGCCGCGGACTTCAACGGAGTGCGCACCGGGAGATGCAAGCGACATTGCCGCCTTCTCAATCGTCCGCCAGTTAAAGCTGACAGTGATCGAGCTGTAATGCCCGAGCACCGGGCTTTCTACTTCCCCGGCAATGCCGGCACCGCTCACGGTGTCGGTCATGGCCTCAATCGTCGGGAGCGTGACGGTCGCAATCCCGAGCAGATCGTTGTTGTCGTTATAGACACGAAAGCCGATCAGCCGCTCTGGAATCTTGTTGGATCCTGCTGCCATTCTCTTTTCCTCTCATTAACCAAAAAGTGTCTGCAGATAGCTCGGGTCATACTCAAGCACGAACGAGATCTCGCGGTTCGGGCTGGGCGGCGTAATGCGCACATGGAAGACTGAAATGCCGTCCATTAAATCCGTTGTGGGGTTGTCCGATTCGCGGAACTCCACAGTGCCTCCCAGGATGTACTGCTTGGCCGCAAGGCCGTTCATCCAGATGTTGGCCGAATCCACAATCACATCCACCTGGCGGCGCGTGAGCGGATAGTCAACACGCTGCCAGAAAGTCTGCACAAATGTGTTGCCGACCCAGGCAAACATGCGCCGGAGCGGAATAAAGGCATCCTTCACGTCAGTGTTAGCCGGGTAGCAGGCCGTACGGTTTCCCCAGCACTTCCAGCCGCCTGTGAAATTCAGGGCCGTCACAATTCCCTGGCCGTTAAGGTAAGCGGCCGTCTCAACATCCAGCCACACCTCTTCTCCGTCATTAAGAACCGCCGATGTCATCTGGTAATTCTTGTTGGATGGCGAAACGTAGGGCACATCATCGTTTTCAGAATCCACCTGACCAATGAGGCCCGCAAGTTGCGTGGACTGATTAAAGACGATGCCGTCTAAAGCAAGCTTCGGCCAGCAGGCAATCTGCGTCGGATCCGTCACATTGTTCGTGTTCTTCCAGGCTGCGGCTTCAGTGTAGGTCTTCACCTCATCGGTCGGGATGTCAACGATGCAGACTGCATTAAAAACGGAATTGATGCCGGAGGACTTTGCAGCCATCACGGCAGCCACGCCCGGATTCTCGGAAAATCCCGGAGCAATGATGAGACCGGGCACCAAACGGAAACGCGGGAAGCATTCGCTCACCAGTTCAAGACCGCTCTTGACACCGGCAGCGGTCACACCGCCGATGATGTCATCAGCCGACACCTTGGACGGGTCGAGCTTTTCAGCTGCAAACGTCAAGTCCGTGCCCGTCGCGCAAAGGAAGTCGCCTTCGGAGTTCTTAAGCGACGTAACCACCAACTGGCCGTCATCGTCAAAGGAGAGCGTGTAGTCCGTCCCCAGGGCGTAATCACCGCTCGTTCCGGAGAGAACAACAGTGGACGCAATGATGGCCGTTTCCGGAATCGTGGCACTGCCGGTCTTTGTGTCCAAAGCCACCTGAGTAATGGAGGCCGTCACCTTGTGCTTTGTCGGGTCAAGCACGTTAACAATGATCGCGGGCCCGACGCCGAACAGCGAGAACTGCGAGTAAATGAACTCGGAGATCGAAAAGCCGAACTTCTTCAGGCCGCTTGCCGCATCATCCGCAGGCGGCACGTAACCAAACTCCTTCACCGCCTCAGCGTAGGAGTAAACGAGCTTCGGCACATTGACGTTGGACGGATCGGTCATGTTGACCGGAGCCGTGCCGACGATAAAGGGAATGCCGGCAGACACCTCTGCTGTCGGCAGCAACGAGGTAGCTACCTCGGAAATTCTGACACCGTGGTTATAAGCCATAGTCAGTGCTCCATAAATTTCAGAATTGATCTTCAAACTGCGGCGTTTTAATGAGCCACCGGGTACTCATCGACATCTGCCAGTTGGGCCAGGGCTGATCGTCCGGCAGCCTGCACTCCAAAGGGAACTGCAGCACGTAGCGGCGATCCAGCGTCTGCATCGGCATCCTGAGCAAAGCCGTCCGGATACGCTCTGCCATCGTCAGCAGATAGGCGTAGCCGTCATTACTGGTACTGTGACAGCAGAGAATGAGGTCAACCGTGACCTCCGTCACTTCACGTTCAGCCGTTGACCCCATCACACGAACAATGATCTGCGGCGAGAAGTCCAGGTCCGTTTCGCGCTTCTGGGGCAAATACCCGTCAACAACTACCGGCTTGCGCATCAGCTGGTCATCGCAGGGCATGGCCGAAAAGGTTTGCGACAAATCCGCCAGAAAAGACCGCAGCGCAGCGGCCAACATAATCTCAACCACTTCGCTTCTTCTCCATCAGACGTTTTGTTTCATGTTCCAGGCGCTCAGAAAGCGTTTCGGAAATCACCTGTTCAACGAGTTCGTGACGACCATCCTCCGAGAGCATCTCCGGAACGGAGATTTCCTTCAGATGCACAATCGGATAGCGGCCGGGCCCGACACGAGTAAATATCTGTCCCTTGTGCTTAAAGCCCCTGGGAAGAACCTTCGGCTTCCCGCGCTGTGCCTCCACCCTAATCTGACGCTGTCCGGATCCTGTTGTTTCGGCCACGCCCGCCGGGCGATGCCTGAACTTCATCAGAGGAATCCTTCGGCCTTTGCTGACAATCTCTCCGGTCGTAGAGTTCGGGCTGAACTTCTGCACCCTGAACGTCCGCTTCACATCCGAGGACCTGATCGTGTAATCCTGCGTGACCGCTTTCGCGGCCGCAGTCTTACCCCGGTCAATCGCACGGTTGGCTGCCAGAGAGAACGCCTTTTGCAGACCGCCCGGTATCCCCTGCAGGTACATCCGGGCATGCTCAAGGGCATCATTGTCGACAGAAACGTTGAACTGCGATTTCACCGCGCCTTCCTTTCGGCCTTGATCACAATGAGTCCGTCCTCATCGCTGACGTGCTTCACAACAAACATAACGTTGTCAATAGTGAACACCTCATCAACCGCCGGGGCCCGTATCTCGGAGGAGAGCACATAGACGGTCGTGAGCAGCGTGTACACGCCCTCATAAAGAGAGGGCGCGGTATCAGCCTCATTCGTGTCGATGATGCAGCGCAACCGACGCCCGTTGATCTCATGAACTTCGGCAAACTCCTCCATGTTCATGAAAACCGTCAGGGCGTCACGCGCCACCATATCCTTGAACCTGCTCATCAGGCCGTCACAATATCGCTCATGCGGCAGAAGCTCTCCGGATGCCGCACAGCAACATCAATGGACTGCAACGCACGGATTTCAACGCCGCCGTTGTCGTATGCCGTCTGGCTGTACGGGTTGGGAAGCAGTTCCACCACGCCCCATTCGCCGATCACCAGGTCAGACCAGTTGCCGAAGAAGAGTTCGGAGCAGTTCGTGGCCGTGCCCTTCGTAAGGTTCTTGCGCACCTGATTACTGCGGGCGACCGGATAGCCGTTCAGTTCGCCGGGAATGCCGTTCTTCACAGTCTCGGTGATCGTCTTCCAGATGTACTGCTTGTTGCCGTCCTTGATTTTCTTCATGGCACCGATGGTCACGGCGTTGGCAAGGTAAGCCATCGTGGCCACGTCTGCGTTGGCATCGGCCACCAGTGTTTCCATTTCGATCAGGTGGTCGAAGTCAATGGGAGCACCGTTTTCGCCGCCTTCGACCGTCAGGATGCCGGCCTGGTTGGCAACGCCAAGAGGCATACCGTCTTCACCGGAACCGCAGAGCGCGGCAAGGTCAAGGCCGAGGGCAATGGCCGTAATGAGTTCACGGCGGACAAAGCTTTCAACACCGATGGAGGGCTGCATCAGCATATTGCGGGACACAAAGGACTTGGCCGCAATGGTCTTCATCTTGAGAGGCACCTTGTCAAAGGTAGCACCGGACTTACTGACAGTGCCGGTTTCGCTGATCCACTGGGTGTTGGCTACGCCCGTCTGACGCGGAATTTCAACGTTGCCGACAAGCCCCGTGAGCATCGTGGCCCCCAGGCGCGTCACCATGGCCTTTGCTCGCAGCGCTTCAATAAAGGAGCCGGCAAGAAGCTTCGTCTCAACAAGGTTGCCGCCCTGTGCGGCCGTACCGACAAGGTAATCGCCGGCATCACGGCGACCTGTGAGGGAAATGTCCGTGGGCATGAAGAAGCCGTTGGTTTCTCTGCCCATGCGGCGGGAGAGTTCCACGGAGACTTCGCGTTCAAAGCCTGCTGCACGCCAGTCGTTGTTAAGCGATGCGTTCAGCGCACGGACAATGCTGTACTGCCCCTTTTCTTCCGGTGTGAGACCAAGGTTCAGATCCTCGGCCACACGGCTCTTGGGGTCGGCTACAGACGTTGCGCTGCGCGTGCGCAGCTCTTCCATAACCGCTGCACGGGCTTCGTCGAGCGTGCGTCCTTCATTGATCAAGGCGTCACGGCGATCCTGGCTGACATGGAAATCGCGGCACATTGTTTCGATGCCGCGGATACGGGCTCGTTCAGCGCTGCGCACCTGATCTTCATTGACGCGGATTTCAGCTGGATTGGCATCAACTTTCAGGGCGCGCGTTTCGTCCTTCACCTGTTCAGGCTGCATCATCTTCTTTTCCTCGGGCATAGTGTTTCCCTCTTCCTTCTGTGGTTTACTCAAACTCCGATAAACGCCGACAGAAGGATCTGCCGGCACCGTTACCAAAGACACTTCAAAAATTTCCCAATCGGTCGCACGGCGCGTCTGTTCGTCCGGCTTATCCCAGGCAAACACGCGGTATCCGACCGACACATTGACCAACACACGGTCCTTCACCAGATCCAGCGCCCGGCTACCTTCTTCTGTTTTGGCAAACCGCGCCCGAATGTAAGTTCGGTGTTCGTCCTGCTCAATGCCGTCAACGACACCGAGCAGACGATCCCAGTCGTGGTTAAAGAGCAGCGGCATTGACCGCTGGCGGTCACCGGTTCTCATCGCTCCGGGTTCATGACTCAGAACCTCAAAGAGCCCGCTATACATCTCCACAGGTGCATCGGATACGACCGGAAAGCGGAATGTCCGCGCCTCTTCGTTCACATCGGCATCCGAAGCCGCAAGCGATCTGTACCGCAGCTCCTCGGATTCCTTCGGCGTTTCTTTCGTCATCCTTGTCTCCAATAAAAAACCGACGATCACTCGTCGGCCTTTTCCTTCTTCTCTTCTTCCGGCTTTATCTTCACCGGCTGATCAAAGTTGAGCCCTAGTTCGGCCGCACGCTCGCGGTCGCTCTGAATTGCCTTATCCACGTCCTCGCGGTCCTGACCGTTTCCGATCGCCGCGATCACATCACTTCGGCTCATGAAGCCATGCTGGACAGCAAGCGCATAGGCCTGAACTTCCTTCGCCGGATCAACCCAAGACCAGCCGCGCGGCTTAAAGCGCACTTCCTGATACCGTGACTTGTTGTTGAAGTAGTCCGGGATATCCACCGCTCCGGAAAGAACGGCCGCATCAAGCCATCTCCGGTAAATCGGCGTCAGGTAGTTGCGGATCAGCCACCCCTGCAGCACACGCCAGAGATCCCGCTCGTTTAAAAGCGCCAAACGACTGCTGGAGTAATTGCTCTGGCTGTAATCCCGGCTCAAAGCCTCATAGGAGACGCCGACACCGGCCGCCACTTCGCGCAGCATGTAGCGCATGAAAGGGTCAAGGTTGGCATTGGGGCGACTCGGAGAAAATCCCTCAAAGCTTTCACCAGGGAGTAATCGCTGGAAAAGCCCTGGAGAGCTCTTCACAATCGGTTGCTCGCGTGCTCTCTTGAGGATTTCTTCGGTACCTTCTGCACCACAGACGTCAATCCCCTGCTTCACAAACCCGACGATGTTGGCCGCCGCCCTTGCCGCGACGAGTTCGGACTCGGTGTAGCCGCCCATATCCCTCATCTTCCGAAGCGCCATGTGCATCCACGGCACACCTCGGGTTTGCGGCCAGCGCTTCACGATGTACATGTGAAGGATCTCATCAGCCGCGATGCGTCGAATCGTGGCCGCGGCCGGACTGCTCAGAAACGTCGTGTCCCCTGGATGTGTTGTCCGCATCCAGTAGGCCAGAGGCCGGTGCCACTCGTTCACCTCAACACCAAGCCGCACCGTTGAACCCTGTCGGGTCTGAAAAGTACCGCTCGCCTGATCCAGCAGCAGATCCGGCTCAATGAGATCAAGCGCAAACGGGATACGGCCGCCGCCGAAAGCCTTGGGGACGATCCTTACCAAGGCTTCACCGTCAGAGAACACGCCGCCTACAGCCACCCGCAGGAGATCCGTGAGAGACAGAAGTCCCGCCGTATGGCAGGTATTGCGATCCGACCATTCAGCCCAAGCCGCTTCAATACGGTCATTGATGGCCGCATCCGGTTTACCGTCTGCTCCGGTCACCAGACACTGCAGCCCGATTCCGGTCCCCACGACGTTGTCCTCAATGATGCGTTGCAAGTTTGCTGCGTGAGGATTGTCACGGATCATTTGCCGACTGCGGTTGCGCATCGTCTCAAGGCTGCCGGCAAGCTCTGTGTCTTCACTCGACCCTCCGGCCATCCAGTCACTGGTGAGACGGCCGCCAGCGGCTGCAGCGTACTGACGCTCAACGTACTCACCGATTTTCTGCCTTCTGGCCAGCGACCGAAAATAATTGAACAGTTTCATGACACAAATTCCACATGCATCCGACGCGGATCAACTCCACGCCGCCTGCAGCATTCGAGATACACCTGTTTTTCCCAGTACTCGACCAGGTCCATCAGCTCTTTTGCGCTGTTGTACGTGAGGTTTCGCGTACCGATGGTGTAGCTTTTGACGCGGGAACCACCTTTTGTGTAATCAGCAAGAGCCGCCTTTGCCTGAGCTAAACATTTTTGCGCTTCAGTCCGGTGGTCAAAGCCCTTGTCGGTCATGGCTGCAATCACACGAAAATCCCGCAGCGCAACCGTTTTCCGGTACGAATCCCCGTAGGTCATCTGCATCAGGAGGATGGACTCCCCTTCCGGCAGCTTCTCTGACGCTTCCGGAGAAAGCTCAATGCGCACCGTATCGCTGCGTCTTTTCGCCGGCACCTTTACCAGGCAACCGGCAGCCGTCCGGATGAAAGCCGTTGGTTCGGCATCTGGATGCAGGCACTGAAAATGCTCTTTGACATTCACCACCCACTCCCGGCTGTCCCCGGCAATAAGTCTCTCTACCATGAGTTGTTCCCGTTAAAGGCATTGAAGAAGTCGTCACGCGCTACCGGAGCCTCTTTCTTTTCTTCAGGCTTCTTCGGCGCTTCCGTCGACAACAAATCCATCTGCAACTGCGTACTCTTTTCCTGATCCCACCGCGCCGGAGACCACAGATGAAGTTTCAGCGAACGTGCGGCATGAAGTGCGTAGACCTCACAGTCAAGCGCCTCATTGCGCACGCCTGACTTTTTCTGCCATACCCGCCGGGCGCTGTGACTCGCCGGAGCCTTCACTTCACTGGTGATCTGCTCCCAATAGTCGGGACGGACCCCCTTGTACCAGTGCATACGTCCGGGGCCGCGTCCTTCGAGCTTGATGCGGCCGGCATTGGCATCCACACCGAGAATAATGTCCTTTGCTCTGGATGTGCCGACAATGAAAGGCTTCAGGCCGAACTTCACGGACTTCTGTTGGCCGTTGAGGTCAACAGAAGGTTTCGGCGTTGTGAAAATCTCCTTACTGTCATCGTTGACAGAAGAGCCTTTGATCGCCATGAAGCCACGGGACATTCGCTTTCTGACAAAGGTGTAAACGGCATCACTTGTCTGCCCGTCTGAAGAGTCAATGGAAACTGCACGGATACGCAGCTGCGTCCCGTTCGGCCCGGCGAACTTTCTCGACAGGAGAGCATCCAGATCAGGCCATGCCCCTTTTTCCGGAAGCATGGTCTTACCGGAGATTTCGCCCCAGTACAAAAGCCAGGACTCTTCGCCCGGGCCCCACGCCCGGATGATGACCGCCAGGCGGTCATGCTGAACGTCCACGCCCGCCGTCAGCACACAGCCGACCTCGGGCACCGTGAGTTCGTCGTAATCCTCAACGCGCTCAGCCAGTACATCCGGTTCCGGAAGTCCGCTCTTAAACGCATAAGGAAGCCCAAGCTGCGAGTTAAAGAAACTGCGCATCTTGGAGTCGTCACCCTGATCAAGCGCATGTTTGGCCGTCAGGTACTTATCCACCAGATTCCGGAAGCGAGATCCGGGAAACGGACTGTAGATCTCGTTGATGTAAAAGCCCGCTGTGTCGTTAAACGGTGCGGTGGCACGCCACACGCCCTGTCGCACGGCACGGTTTTTCTTTGCGTCATCCCAAACGGTCCCGCAATGAGGGCACACGTAATAAGCTGAATCAAGCACCGCATGTCCGTACACCTCATGGTTGATGTTGGGATCTTCGTTCCACTTCACGTTGTCCCAGGACAAAACGCTTTCCTGACCGCAGTCTGGGCAAGGAACAAAGAACTTTCGTTTGTCAGACGTCTTGTAGGCCTGCTCCACGGCCGAGAATCCTTCGACCGTCGGAGTGCCGCCGTAAATCACCTTACTTCTGGCGAATGTTTTTGTTCGTTCAATAAGCAGCGTGATCGTGTCACCCTGCTCTTTAATGTTCGTGTTGCAGTCGTCCGGCTCTTCCACACAGACCACCGGGGCCGGCGTCGACTTCACCGAGGATGGTGAGTTGGAACCTACGAGTTTCAGGAAGCCGCCGGGGAATCCCTTGAAATTCCATCGGTTGTTCTTGTCGCGTCTGGACGCAATCGGGATTTTCTCCATCAGGTGCGGAGTAGCCTCAATCATGGGCGTGAGCTTTTCGTCGTTGAACTCCTTGGCTCCGCCTTCTTTGGCAAACATCACAATCATCGGGCAGGGATCAATATCAATGCGCCTGCCGATGTAGTTAAGAAGCACGCCGTCAGTCCACGCCACCTGTGCAGACTTCTGAGCAACCACTCTGCGGACTGCCGGATCATCCAGCGCTGCGTGAATCCCCCTGATCCACGGCGTCAGACCCGCGTTGTACTTGCCCGGCGTTGCCGTTGACTTCGCGCTCATTCCCCGGAAGGCTTCCGCCCACTCCGTGGTTCCCATCTTCTCCGGAGGCCGAATTACCTGCGCGAGCTTCTTCAGGATTTCCTGAATTGCCGGCGAGGTATCCGGACAGATGGTGAAGAGCGTTGTAGGTGTGTTCATTCAAAATCGTGACATCGATGTCTGTTCCGTACAGGGTGTCAAGCTCCAATTTCAGTTTGTCATCGCGCGCCAGAAGCTCCTGGCGAAATGCCGTGAAGACGTTCTCCAGCTCGGTCATCAGCTCGCCGATGTTGACAAGCTGTCGCCGCTTCTCCGCCAGCTGCAGCGTCTTGAGCTCGCGGTCAACGCGCTCGGTCATCGCGCGTTCCTTGTTGAGGTCGTACTCGCCGTCAATCGAGGCCTGCCCGGCCGCTACTTCCCTCAGTCGGGCGCAGTAAGCAAGGCGGACTTCATCAAGCGTCTTTTCCCGCCAATCGATCTGCAACTTGGAAAGCACTTTGGCAACCGCCTGTTTGCTGATGCCGAGATGGTTACCAATCTGTTCAAGTGTCAGTGGCTGCATACCGTGTCAACCCCCTTGGGGCGCTGGTGAGTAGTGAATTTTCGGGCGCTTCGTCGCCGCATCGGTTTGAGGCCGGGAAGGACCCGCTCACGCGAGTGCCGCCCGGCTTCAGGAATAAAAAAGAGGCAGCCGAAGCCGCCCCAAGACCCCGGCTCGCTCGGGAGATGAAACGAGCCTAAGGTAGCGAAATTCAATCAATAAAAAAGCCCGCCGAAGCGAGCTCTTTTTTATTTCTCAATCAAATGCCTTGGTGTGCCGGGCTTGTACTTATCAATTTCGGCCTGTTTAGCATCAATAAGCTTTTGGGCCTGCCCTTTGAGCCTTTGCATAATCCACATATACGCCGTTTTTCCCTTACGATAATCGGCCTCGGCATACATTTGCACACGTCCGTCGCGTCTCATATCCTCAACCTGACTCATGGCCTTTTCATCACCCTCGGGATAGACAGCAAATGTTGCACCGCCTTTTTGATTGATTACCGAGAATGCCGGCACGTCACTGGGGCCATCAGCGACATAAATCATGTTGACGAACTGAACCCGCCGCTCGGCTTCATCGATCTTTGTATTCACGTCAATTTTGCTGTTTTTGTATTCAGCAATACCAACACCTTTATTGATCTCAAAAAGTGCCCTTGTTTTCGTTGTATTATCGATGCTGTAAGCGATTTCCTCGATCTCTCCACCAGCATTTTCAAGAAAATCACATCCCCAGATTTTTTCAACGTAAGGCGCTATGACGGTGCCCTCAATTACCTTGCGCAGCCCTGTGCTGACGATGTAGTTCTCAAACTTGATTCCATACTCGGAGTATGGCTTCTGTGTCGTCAAGTTTTTAATCTCCCGAAGAAGATCAATCGCACCTTCGTAAAACTTTTGCTCCTTGCCGTAACTTTTGAGTTTTTCGTTTGACAATCCTTGCAATCGCCTGTCTCTCACGTAACGAAGCATCAGATTCAGGTAAAAAGTGTCGGCATTTACAAAACAGTCACCCTTTTTGCACTCAGCAATTAGTTTTTCGTTCTCATCCCAAAAGCCGACAGGATCAATTCTGTATTCGTTAAACATCGGGTCCTGCATGTAGCCGCTGATCAGCGTCTTATCAAAATCCCAAATTGTCGCGATTACATCAGACATAGAATCTCCGAAATTGTTCCCGTACCGACAGTCTAATCAGCGCATCCGCCGCAGCAAAAATTATATTCAGGGAGAGGCCTCAGCCCTTGCCGGAGCTGAGGCCTCTGGAAACTGACTCAAGCGCGGGAATTCCGACGCTCCGCCAGTGTACTTAGCAGGTACTCGGTGCTGCGTCCTCAAAGCCAACTTAATCACAACCAGCTGCTTTAGAAACCATAAGAACGAAAGGAATGTGGCAACGAAACCCAAGAGCGCTGCTACCGCAAGAACGGCCAGTAGCCAGTACGCCATCACCACCTCCGTCAACAGGGCTCCGGAAACGAAAAAACCCGCGCTTTCGCAACGGGTTTTTGACTCTCTCGACTGGCACTACCTACACGTAGCACCAAATTCTAGCGAAAATGTACCATTTACCGGACAAACCGTCAAGCGGCCACCTTAGCGGCATCGTTAGCCGCATCCCGGCGCATGCGAGCAGTATCAAGGGCTTCAGCCACTTTGTACTCCGCTCTCGTGACTCTTTTGCGCAACACCTCAACATCCAGGTCACACCAATCCGCAATATCGGTCAGAAGCACCTTGTTCGACCGGGGCCCAGTGACGTACACAAGCACGATTGTCACCCGGTCATCCGGCGAGAGCTTCCGCAGCGCCGCATGCACCTCCCGCGCAAGCCGGTAGTCCTTCGGAATCCACGCCTCGGCATTGGCGGCCGCCACCGGCATCCCGTCCAGTGCCGGCGACTTGATCTGCCCCTCAGAGCCAATCCAGGCCGCCCACTCGCGCAAACGCCGCATCACCCATCTCAGGCGCATTTTTTCTCCTCCTCTGCCGGCTCATAGATGGCCTTACCGGCGAGGATGTCGAGCACCCGCTGCGCATTCGCCACACCGACGTCCCGAGGCGTCTCCCGCGTGATCTCCGTCAGAATCCCATTCTTTACCGCGAGCTTCTGCGCCTTGATGTTCACAAACTTGGCCATGAGCCTTTGCATCCGGTTCGCATACGCCTGGAGAGGTTCCGCCGGGCCGCGCCGCAGCTCCTCGGCAGAGAACTCCTCCAGGAAGAGTGCCCGCTCAGCCAGACCCGGCAAAAGCAAGGCCGTTTTCTCTGCTTCCTCACCCAGAGGCCACGCCAGAATCGTCTTAATCGCGTCATTCAACGCCAGGATCGGTTGCCAGCGGCTGATTTTGCTCACGAGCGGGATGCACTTCGGCTCATGGCACTCGGCATGGAAGATGCACTTGTAGCGCGGCAGGCCGTCTGCATAGCCGGCGAAGTTAAGCCCAATGTTCGGACACCCGCCATGGCAACACATGTACCGTCCGCGGCTCTCCTGAGCCTTGCCGGCATCGGCTGCCTCTTTCTTCGTCTTTTCAAAAACATCGCTCATGCCTTAATTCCCTTACTTACATCGCCCGTGTTTAGCTTTTTGAGCTGATCGGCCGAATTCATGAACTCTGGTAGCCGCCTGCACAGAATTCGAGAATCAAACTTTTGTTGGCAGCCACAACTGGTGCAGATCAGGTACGTGAATGGACGATCTGCGGCCACAATCAGGCCGACACTTCGTCCACAAAACGGGCATTTGAGCCCATTCGGCTGCCCTTCCAAAAACGTCCTTACTTCCCGTAAACCCACACCACGAGCCAAAAGCCCCGCAACAGAAACCCAATGGCAAGTAGTTCGCAACCCCACGCAGAGATCGCTGACAGCGTCCTATACAGGCTGCCCTCACGCGCGCCATCACTGTCTGAGGCAGCCCCCGCCCCAAGGAGAGCGCTGACAACGCCCAGAGACAGGACTCCGACAATCTCAAACACGGCTTCCATGTTTCCTCCAGTACGTCGGCACCGAGGGAAAGAGCTCAGGCTCTTTTTCCTTATCCCCCTTCACCGGCCGGGACGTCATCCAAAGCCCGATCACCGCGCCGGCCGCGGCCCCGATCAGGAAGCAAACAAGCTCAGTCATATCCACCCTCCACAAACTTCACAAACGTCTTTGATGTCATCAGCCATGAAAAGTCGACCTGCCACGGCAGATCGCTTTTCACTGCCTGCTCGAAAATCCTTGAACGCCTTACTTTCTCGAAATAGCGCTGGAACTGGAGAAGTCCGTCAGCCACGGTTCTGCACTCCTGCCGCTTGACAACCTCACGCCAAAGCTCCTGAACGTCACGCTTGCGTCTCTCGGTGTCAATACGTACCGGCTCAAGCTCAGGCAGCACCGCGTGGTAAAGGTCCTTCAAAGCCTCATAAGGGCACTTCTTCTGAAGATGGCGTGTAGGGCTTGACGCTTCCTCTGCTTGCATCAGGGCGTCAGCTTCCTGCAGATCCTCCCAGGTCGCAGCGGACTGCATCTCTGAGTCGGGAAGCGTTTCGGGATCAGGAAGTTCGGGTTCTTCCTCCCAGGGCGCGATGTCCGCCTCGCGCGCGTGTGAGGGGTTTTCTTTGTTAAAACTTTGTTTATCTATATTTAAGGAGCGACCTGCAACTGTTGCACCCCTGACCTGCAACTGTTGCACCTCTGATGACTCACGGCCTGCAACCATTGCACCTCTCTGACCTGCAGCAATAGCACCTCTTTCCGCGACATCAGCTTCGATAAATTCGTATTCGTTTGCCTGCCCTGTTCTGACGACTCTGAGAACGTTTTTCGCCGCTAAAGTTCCAACGGCTGACCTGACTGTTCGCTCTGACAACCTTGTCATGTGGACAAGTTCGGCAACCTTTGGCTTACATTCACCAGACTTTGAAAAACGTTTTGCGAGCACAGCTAACGCCACAAGCGTCTCCGAGCTGGAGAGCCTGGTGTCATTGAAAATAGCCCGCTGTGTATTAAACGGGTTCAGGCACCCTTTTTCTGACACGACATCACCATTCAACGTGTGGTGCGACCTTCTCGCGTCGCACAAGGCCTCGTGAGCGTTTCTCGATTTTGATCGCCAGCTCAGCACTCGCCTTCCGGAAGCCGTAAACGACATTCGACATGTGGCCCTTGGAGACGCCACAGTCTTTGGCGAATCTCTCCTTCTCGGCCAGAGGCAGCGAATGCCAGTAATCGCTAAGTTCCATTTAGCCCTCTTTTCGTCTATTGATGAAAAGAGATATTACAGCAATAGCTTTTGATTTGTACATCAAAAGACGAAAAAATGAACAATGTCCTAGCTACGTTAGTTCAGAGGCCCGATCATGAGCATTTACGACATCAGAGCAAACAACTTAAAACGGCTGCTCGTCGTTACACCGCCGAGTGAACTCGCCAATATGGTCGGCCGTTCCCCCAGTCAAATCTCTGACATCTCTACGGGCCGAAGGCGGATAGGCGAACGACTTGCACGGGCGCTAGAACTTAAATTAGGTTTGGCCCCTGGTTACTTTGACACCGCCGACGAACCTGCGATGCAACCTTTGATCTCCTCTGGATTTCGAAGACTCCCCCTGATTCCTTGGGAATCACTGGGAGACCCAGAAAATCCAAGTGATTCAAAGGAGGTCTTTATTGTGACTTCAAACACTGCATCAGATTCGGCCTTTGCGCTGAAAATCGAAGACAACTCGATGTCTCCGGGGTTTGAAAAAACCGATATCGTCATTGTCGACCCGGAGATCAAACCCACCCCGTCGTCCTACGTTGTCGCTGTGGCCGATGGAGAGCCCGTGTTCCGGAAGTATCGCAGCCGCGGCAAGTCGGGCTTCGAACTTGTCCCCCTGAACCCTGACTACCCAACCATTTCCAGCGAAGATTACAAGGAGTTGGAGATCAAGGGAGTCGCCATTCAGGTGATTAAGCAGCTCGGACACTAACCAACTCGCCTCCCAGTAATCCCCCGCAACGGGGGATTTTTTGTCCCTATTCCATGTCTTCATCTTTTGACGTACATCAAAAGATGTTAAATTGGATCACAGAGGTTCGCTCATTGATGTAATACTGTCGTTCATCAAATGCAGTTTTATTACTGCTTATGACGTAAGGAATTACATAATGACCTCTCTCGACATCCTTCACGAAAACATTCGCCGCGCCGGCCGCGAAGACGCTTCGCGCTCGTTCTGGCTTCCCGTCATGCGCGTGATGGCCGGCATCTACGCCGCCCTTCTCGTTGGTCAACTCTTTGCATGAGGCAGCCATGAAGGAAATCGTTGAAGAAAAGCTCAACTGGATCATCTTCCAGTCAGACGATCCGGACACGTGGCCGGCAGATGATGACCGCAAGAATCAGCTCTACCTCGTGCGGCCGGGCCTCACCACCGACGATGTCATTGTGGCCCGGTATGACCGCAAGACACGCAAGTTCCGGGACGGCAACATGCTCTTTCACGGCGCTCTTTGGACAAAGTGGCAGCCGCTCTCGGAGCTTCTCAAGGTTAACTGAAGCCTTTTTAACCGGCCCCTGTCAACCACTCAGCAAGTCTGAGACCTGAATTTTCACTGTTTGTTTAATGCGGGGGCCGGTTAAAGAGCAGCTTTTGCTCCTGACCGATTCGATATGCAGCGGGCACTGCATGTACGCGAGTTGAGCTCACGCAGCCTGGTGAGCAGCGAAGACCCAGCCTTCGGGGCCGAGGGGCGACAACACGCCTGAGTCTTCGCCAGAAGGCCAATTTCAGCGCTTGGATGCGAGCGCTGATGTGGGCTTTTTTTGTGAGGGTTTTATGTTCACAGCTAACGCGATTGTGGAAATCGAAACCGTATGCTTTACCCCAGGGGAAAAATGGACTGTGATATGTGGCGGAAGCCATCTGCAAGTCAGTATCCAGGACAACAAATTCATGAAGAAGGTGTCGAATCGTGAAATCAGCTTTCGCTCCGGGGATCAACTCATCGTTTCCCTGACAATGCAGCTAACTTCAGAAAATAAGAGATCCCCTTTCAGTTTCATTGTGAACGAAGTTTACGGGTGGGGCTAACAAAGCCCGGGCATCGGACCCACTGGAGGTTTCTGCACGCTTAAGCTTTCGCCAAAACATCATTTTTTAGCAAGCAAAACATTTTTTGTTCTACCTGCTATCATCCGCGTATTGATTCGAGTTACGAGAAACAAAATGACTGAAAGCAAACAATCAAAAGGCGGCCAGGCAAGAGCGAAAAACCTATCAGCGGAAGAACGCAAAGACATAGCCCGCAAAGCTGCACAGTTTCGCCATTTAAAAGCTCTGTACAAAGGAAATTTCAAAGAAGACTTTGGTTTTGATGTTGAGTGCTACGTTCTTAACAACGATGACAGAACGCCGGTGATCAGTCAACGTGGCATGGCTGCGGCACTAGGGTTCAGTGTCACAGCCGGCGGCTCTCGCTTTATATCCTTCACAAAAGGGAAAAGCATTAGCCAGTACCTTGGGCCTGAACTTATCGAAAAAATACAAAAACCGCTTGTTTTTCAATCATCTCTTGATGGGCCTGAAGTTGAGGTTAATGGCTACGACGTAACCATTCTGATTGATATCTGCAAAGCCGTAAATAAGGCTGAAATCGAAGGCGCTCTCAAGACCAGTCAACACGAGATCGCAAAACATGCCTCCGTCATTACGACCGCTTGCGCAAAATCCGGCATACGAGAACTGGTCTATAAGATTGTCGGGATGAACTCGACCAAAGAACAGTTCCTCATAGCTTTCAAGCGATTTGTTCAAGAAGAAGCGAAACGATATGAGAGCGAGTTTCCTGTGGAGTTGTATGGCGAGTGGACTCGTTTGTACCAAATACAGATGCCGGAGCGTGGCTGGCCCTGGAAATTTAAAGTGTTAACTATTGATCACGTATACACCCCTCTGGCAAAAAGTAACGGACGGGTATTAAAACTCTTGCGCAACCAAAAGCATGAGACGGGCGAGAACAATAAAAAGCTGTTTCAATTTCTTAGTGATATTGGAACAAAGGCTCTGAGATTCCAGCTGGGGCGAGTTTTAGAAATGGCTGAGTCATCTAAGACGCGTGAGGAATATGAGAAAAAGATCGTCGAGCGCTTTGGCGGTCAAATGAGCCTTGATTTTGAGGGCTCCGCCAAAGAAAAATAATTCTTACCTTTTCAACCAAGGCCTCCGAGCAATCGGGGGCCTTTTTTTATCCATCAGGAAATGGAATGTTATGGACATCCGAACAAAACGAACAGCTGAGCCGTTACTGCGTCGGCATCCAGGCGATCTCGGCCAAAGTCCGACTCGGCCATGCCGATTACGCCGATGCGGCCGCGCTGGAGTTCGTCCTGCCGCAACTCGCCAAAGCAGTCGAGGACTTGAGAAATCTCATCATCAAAAACTGCCGGCAACGCGACAGCTACATGCAGGAGGAAGCTGCCAATGACACGCTTGATAGCAACGCCTGAGCACATCAAGGCGATCATCCGCGACTACGCCCCGTGGCAGGCTGAGAAGCCGCAGTTCCGTCCGGATCTTGCCTGCCAGGCTTTTGACAGCGAGGCCGACGGCACAACGATCAAGCTACATGCTGCCGACAGCGAAGCACCGGCAGACGACCACTGGTTTGTGATCGTCTGCCCCGGTTACGGTGCCGACCGATACCTTGTGAACCTCACGAAGGAGCAATACGACGAAATCCGGAACCTGATGCTTCAGAACATTACCGGCGGCGGCAAGCTCACCCCGGTCGTAAGTAGCGACTGGAAGAAACAATTCAGCTGGCGCAAGACCATGGGGAAGCACGCATGTCCTACCAAAAAGTAATTCTTGTGGGGCAGGTGGTTCACACGCCGCAGTATCGAAAAGGCGGCGATGGTGTCATCCAAGCGACGCGCCTGCAACTGCTGACCGAATACCCCATGCGCAACGGCGAGGTCGAAAGGAACTACCACACGGTACTCGCGTACGGAAATCTCGCCGACATCGCGCAGCAGGGAATACACAAAGGGAACCAGGTGCATGCCGAGGGACGCCTGCGCACCCGGCGCTACAAGGGAAGAGACGGTGTCGAGCGATGGGCCACCGAGGTCATCGCCGACATGTTGGATTTCAGAGGAGAAATTGATGTTACTGAGGGACGTAGTGAAGGAAGCCAGGAAGCTTCTTAAAAAGCCCTATCAAAAGCAGTACTACGTGCAGTGGCTTCGCATCGCACACATGATCAGCCTTGTCGACGTGGCTGTTGCCAAGGAGTACCTGATGCCGCAACTGCTGACCTACATGATCGCACTGGACGAATGCCAGCGCAGCGTGATTTCCCGGGAGACGCTTAACGAGTACGCGGAAGGGCTACGGGCAGATCTGAAGATTTGGCTCAAAGCCATTGAGAGGTATGTGTGATTCGAGACGATGACGAAACCTTCGGGCTGACAGAGCTCTGCCTGACGATCTGTATCGCGGCCGTGCCGATCTTCGGCCCGGGACTTTTTCTTGGATGGCTGATTTGGGGATAGAAATGGACCAGCAATTTTCTTTGGAACTGATTCGCAACGGCTTGCTCTGCTGCGACATTGAGGACGCAATCCGTGATGCCACACAGGCCGTCACCGAACGCGGCAAGGCCGCAACGGTGACCATCAAGCTCACCGTGAAGCCGGCCACGAAGTCATCAAGTGACAACGTGATCATCACGGACGACGTGTCCGTCAAGCTGCCGAAGCTCTCCTCCGGCGAGACGATTCTTTTTGCATGTGAAGACGGCCGCCTGAGTGCTGACAACCCGCGACAGGGCAAGCTCAGTTTTACAAAAGTTGAAGTGAAAGAACCGGCCAATGCCGCGGCCGGCAAGTTTGAGAAATTGAAGTAGGAGAAGAAAATGGAAAAGGAAATGATTGACACCGCTGCCGAGCGCCGCCCCTTTATGCTGGAGGTCAAGGGCGTCCCGTTCATCGTCGGTCACAAGGACTACGAAGCATCGTCCTGCGAGAAGTTGCTGCCGCGGCCCGTGCACGATGAACGCCTTGTGACGCTTGCAGATGCTGCGAGCTTCACGGAATACATCCGCCGTCACGGCCAGAAGAACACGGCCGTCTACGCGTCGGCCACATGGCCCGCTTCCAATGCGCCGATGGCCGAGGTCATCATCGATGACGGAGCTGCCGGCCAAAGCTCGTGGAGAGACCACCGGGCCACGCTCTCCCCGGTACTCACCAAGGCATTCAGCGAGTGGAGGATGATTGATCAGGAGAAGATCAATCAGCTCAACCTCTGCGTGTTTCTTGACAGACACCTGCAGGACATCGTCCGGCCGGAAGGCACGACCGCACCATCGGCCGCCGAGGTGATGACCTTCGCGTCAACACTCTCCGACATCCGCAAGGTGGAGTTCAAAAAGAGCGTAAATCTGGACAACGGCCGCGTCCAGCTCACCTACACCGAGGAAGATGCCGGCACGCAGAACCTGACGATTCCCCGCGAGTTCTACATCCAGGCGAAGCCCCTGGAAGGCCACGACTGGACGTATCAGCTCAAGGTCGCAATGCGCTACCGGATCGAAGACTCCGTGAAGCTCATCTTCACGCTGGAGCTCCGCGACATTGACCAGCTGATTGAAGCGCTCCGAAAGGAGATCACGGAGACACTGAAGAAAGACCTGTCTGCTGACGGCATACCGGTCTACCTGAAAGCATAAGGAGTCAGAGATGTGCAAACGTAAGCAGCTTCCGCCGCCGCCAGATGCACTGGGCGTTTTGATGCTTGATGCCCGTCAGGTCGCCGCAGCATTAAACATCGGAGTGTCGTCACTTTGGAAAGCCGTAAAGAACATCCCCGGCTTCCCCAAACCCATAGCGATCACGCCGAGGACAGTTCGCTGGCGTGCCAGCGAAGTCGCAAAATGGGCGGCCGGTACTAATTAGTACCCGATCTACAACGCTCAGGAGGTGACTCCTGGGCGTTTTTTTATCATAATTCCAGTAAATGAAACATTGCTCCCAATATTGCTCCCAATAGAGACGGGATACGCAAATAACATCAATAAATATTAAGGAGTTCGGATCTAACTGGGTACCAAAAAACAAAAATCGGGGCTTGTCCGCCCTTCTCTTCTTTGCCCTGATGCGCTTTCTCTTCTCCTGCCGAATCGGATTTCCGGGCTGAAAAAATGCAGCACGTCTTGGGCTTCCGCTCTTCGTCAAAGCCCAAGCCCTGCGTGATGAGAAAGCCAAGGTTTTTTGTCCCTGTCAGCGAAGACTTTCTGCCGGCATTTGCCTGTGTGGCTGAGGCGGAAACCTTGTGCAGCCTGTACGATGCGCTTCAGTCTGTTTTTGCCGATGGGTTTGAAACCATCTTCGGCAAAGAGGCCAAGTTTCCCGCTGTCACCGCCTCTTTGGTCTTATCGTCAAGAGACGGAAACAGGTAATAACCGAACAATCGCCGCTAGCGCAGCGGTTGCCACGGCTGATCGGAAAGTTGAGGGAAAAAACTGTGACAGAAGCACTGACAATCGAACGGTCCAATCCAGTGGATGAGATGCTCTCCGATGAAGAAGTCATTGAATACTTCTTGGACTGCTGTAGGGAAGATCGTGAAGGCCTGACGCTCGCACGCGCCATGGCATTTGCGGTTCAATCCCTTGGCGAGGCCCGTACGGCCAAACTAATGATTCCCGCCGGTCTAAACAACCCGCGCGTGAAAGCGCGGGGTTTCCTGCGGGAAATTCTGTGAAATTGGAACGGGAAACGCAAGAGGCACAACAGGCATGCCTTCTTACTACGCATTCCACTCCAGAATCCGCCCCAAAAACTTCTTGAGTTCCGCGGTCTTCGGCCGCTCAAAAAGCTCAGCGCTTAACCCGGCTTCCAAAATCTTTCCCTGATACAAAAAGGCCGTCGTTTCGCAGGCACGCCTGGCAAACCCCATCTCGTGCGTGACGATAATGAATTCCACGCCTTCGGCCCTCAGTTCATCCACAACGTCCAGCACTTCCGAGGTGTACTCGGGATCGAGAGCACTTGTCGGTTCGTCTAACAGAAGCAGCCCCGGATTGGGCGCGAGGGCGCGCGCAATGGCGGCTCTTTGCTGCTGGCCGCCGGAGAGTTCCGCGGGACGCTTTAAGGCGTGATCAGCCAACCCAAAGCGCGTGAGAAGCTCCATGGCGCGGTGTTCGGCCTCCTCTTTTTGCACGCCGTGCACTTCACGCAGCGGAAGCGCCACGTTTTCCAGAGCCGTCATGTGTTTAAAGAGGCTTCCCTGCTGAAAAACAAAACCGATGCTGCGACGCCAGCCGGCAAGCGCCTTTTCATCGTGACCCAACGTGCGGCCGTTTACGGTCACGGTGCCGGTTTCAGCACTGATGAGCCCCCCGATAATGCGCAGCAGTGTTGACTTCCCTCCACCCGAGGACCCGATTAACGCAAGCGAGGAAGTTTCGGCTGAAAAACTGATGTCGGAAAGAACCGGCGCGTCTGCGGCAAAAGACTTCGTCAGGTGCGAGATCTCAAGCTTCATACCGGAACCTCTTTTCAAGCAGGTTGCTCACAAGCACGACAGGCAACGTCAGAATCAGGTAGAGAACCCCCAAAAGGAGATAGCACTCCACAAGGTTTAAGTTCACGGCACTGATTTCGCGCATGGTCTGCGTGAGTTCAGTGACAGAAATCATCGAAAGAAGCGATGAGTCCTTGATGACGGAGGCAACCTGCCCGGCCAAAGCCGGCAGCGTTCTTGCCGTCATCTGCGGAATGATCACAAACCTGAGTGTCTGCACGGGCGAAAATCCCACGGCCCTTGCGCTTTCCAATTGCGACGCCTCAATCGAATTAAAGCTTCCGCGGAGGATTTCCGAGATATACGCCCCCTGAAAGACCGACAGAATGATTACACCCGCCAAAAACCGGTTTTCCACACCCCAGGCCGTCCCCACCAGATAAAAGAAGAGGTAGATCTGCATGATGAGGGGCGTGCCGCGGATAAAGACCACGTAGGCGCGGCTCAGGTATCTGAGCGGCAGCCACCGGCTCATCTCGCCGCCCGCTGCAAGCGAGCCAAGCAGGAGCGAGACCACCATGCTCGCCAGGCTCACGGCCACCGTAAGCCAAAACCCATCCCAGATGCGGATTTTAAATTCCGGCAGAAACGAGAAGTCCGGCTGGTAGTCGATCCGCGAGAGCGACAACCAGAAAAATCCGACGATAAGGGCCGCGGCAATCACGAGACTGACCGCGGCTTTGGCGGGCGGCGTTTTTTCGTCCGGACGGGTTCTGAAAAAGGCAAGCATTACTTAGCGGGTGTCATGTCAAAAAACCACTTAAAGCCGTAGGCATCAAAGGCTTTCTTTTCGGTTGCAAGGTGCTTTTCGGTGAGCTTTTCAAAGCCGCCTTCCTTACGGTAGTTTTCAATGAAGGTGTTTAAGGCCTTCACAAGCTTTTCATCGCCCTTACGCACCGCCACACCCCAGGGTTCCACTTTCTGGAAGGGAATAAAGACCGCGGCCGTTGTATCCGGATTTTTCATATGGTTGCGGTAAATGGTGAGCTGATCGTACAAAAAGCCGTCAGCACGGCCCGAAGCCACTTCCATCACACAGGCGCTTTCATCCGCGAGCGCCGTCACCGTAGCCTTGGTGAGGTGCTTTTGGGCGTAGAGGTAACCGGTGGAACCGATCTTGGCGGCAATCTTGCGGCCCGGCTGGTTGAGATCGTCAATTGAGCGGATATTGGCCGCTTTATTCGTGAGAATCGCAAGCATCGCGTTAGCGTAGGGCGCTGAAAAATCCACCGTCTTTTTGCGGGCGTCCGTAATCGTCATGGAGCTCATCACCATGTCGACCTTGCCGGTCACAAGGGCCGGAATCAGACCGTCAAAGGCAATGTTTTCAATCTTGATTTCTTTACCGACGGCTTTACCGAAATCCTTCATAAAGTCCGGGCTCACGCCGGCGGGGTTACCCGCGGCGTCTTTTCCCTCAAACGGGGGATATGCGAGTTCCATCCCGACGGTAAGAACCGCCTTCTCCATCGTGTCGGCCTTGGCCTGAGACTGCGCGTCGGACGTTTTATCCGAGCACCCCGTTACGGTAAGCACGAGCCCCACGGCGGCGGCACACAGTACGCTCTTTAAATGCGTCATTTTCCTACTCCCTGTTTTTAATTCGTTAATTTTGAAAGCACCGAAGTGTAACCCGCAGGCAGTTGCCCCTGCGTGCCGGGCATCGGGCGCGTTCCGGTTTTACTGTGAAAGTCCGAGCCCGTGGAAACGAGGAGCTTGTACTCCCTCGCCCACGCGAGGCACCGCGGCGTAAAGTCAGGCTGCTGACTGCCGCTGATCACTTCCACGGCTTCGCCCCCGGCTGCGGCAAAGTCCTTCATGAGTTCGTCCACCGTCCAGTCATTTTTAAAGTGATAGCGGCCCGGGTGCGCCATCACGGCAATGCCGCCAGCGGTGTGAATAAGGTCAACCGCTTCAGCTACCGTCGGCCACGGGGCCATGATGTAAGCGGGTTTTCCGTCCCCTAGATACCGGTCAAAGGCTTCCTGCTGGTTTTTCACGGCACCGGCTTCTAAGAGTGCCAGCGCAAAATGCACGCGCGAGACGTTCAGTTTGTTTTCCGCAAAGGCCGTTGCCTTTTCAAGCATTCCGGGGATTCCGAGGGCCGCAAGTTTTTCTGCAATCTGTGCAGCGCGCCGCGTGCGGCTCACTTCAAATTCTCTGACCTTACGCGTAAGAACCGGGTTCGTGTCATCAATGCCGAGCCCCACCACGTGAATCGAACGCCCGCCCCAAAGAGACGACACTTCAATGCCTGCAATAAAGCGGATACCGAGACGGTGAGCCTCGGAGCGCGCCTCAGACACTCCCGCCGCCGTATCGTGATCAGTGAGCGCCACGGTATTGCAGCCGCACTCCGCGGCAAAGCGCATCAGTTCCGTCGGGCTTAACGTCCCGTCACTTGCGGTGGAATGCATGTGCAGATCAATGGTCACTTGGTTTCTCCTTCGCTGCAGGCACGGCAAAGGACTCCATCTGCAGCGGCATCTTCATTGCACGAAATTATGGCAATCCGCAGGCTTTCTGCCGCTTCGGATTTGCAGTCCGAAACAATCCCGAAAAAGAGTCAACAGATCTGATACTGGACCTTTATCAGTCACTGCATCGTTCAGCTAAACAACCCGCGCTTGAAAGCGCGGGGTTTCCTGACACGGTGCAGGCTTTCCCGCAACAGGCAAGGTTTTTGAGGCCTTGTCTGCCCGGGCGTCCCCTGCACCACAGGAACATTTA
>ERZ1034976.485-NODE-485-length-37332-cov-7.230732_pt1 | contig 37332 bp, 29 predicted proteins | sample MGYA00520623_ERZ1034976 | MGnify/ENA primary metagenome ERZ1034976 (study PRJEB33766, sample SAMN09781774) | gut metagenome | biome: gut microbiome | host: Homo sapiens | place: Madagascar | study: EMG produced TPA metagenomics assembly of the PRJNA485056 data set... | reverse complement strand
CACATGAATGTATCACGGTATTTCCTATGAAATAAAAAAGCCTTCACAGTTCTGCCGCATTTTACTGCCGGCGGCAAATCTGTAAAGACTTTTCAAAATACATATTCAGTTAGCTCAAAAGATTCTGCATGCTCTTTAAGCTGATGACCAGCGTAGAGGTGTTATGCAGAAGCGCTGATGTGGTCGGCTGTAAAATGCCGCCGACTCCAAGCAGGATCAATCCGGTATTGAATCCGACAATCACGCGGTAATTCTTGCGAATCCGCTTCATCAGGCCGTCACTCAACAGCTTTAAGGTCACGATCTGGTAGAGATCATCCGAGCTTACCATGATATCCGCGATCTCACGCGCAATCTCCGCACCGTCCGAAATCGCGATGCCGACATCCGCCGCAGAGAGTGCCGGGGAATCGTTGATGCCGTCTCCAACCATGATAACCTTGCGTCCGGCTGCCTTTTCACGCTCGACAAAACCGGCTTTATCCTCCGGAAGCACCTCGGAATAATACTCGTCCACACCGACGCGCTTTGCAATGGCGCTTGCCGTCCGCTCGCTGTCTCCCGTCATCATGACGATCTTCCTGATACCGGAGCGGCGCAGGGAATTGATAACTGCCTCCGCCTCCTCACGAAGCGGATCCTCAATGCAGATCACGGCTGCAAGCTGTCCCTCGATGGCCAGATACAGATGGGAATATTCCTCCGGCAGGCTCTCGAACAGTTCCTTTGTGCCCTCCGGAAGGGCCGCTCCCTCATCCTCAAATACAAAATGATAGCTTCCGATCACGGCTTTCTTTCCGTTGATCGTGGTGGAAATACCATGTGCCACCACATACTCCACCTTGGAATGCATCTCCTCATGATCCAGACCTTTTTCCCTGGCTGCCGCAACAACCGCTTTTGCCATGGAATGCGGGAAATGCTCCTCCATGCAGGCTGCAATCCTAAGAAGCTCATCCGGGCTGTCCCCGTTAAAGGAAATCACTTTTGCCACGGTCGGCTTTGCCTTGGTCAGTGTGCCGGTCTTATCAAAGACGATTGTATCTGCCTCAGCCATTGCCTCTAAATATTTTCCACCCTTGACCGTCATATTGTAAAAGCCAGCCTCACGGATCGCTGACAATACGGAGATCGGCATGGCAAGCTTTAATGCGCAGGAGAAATCCACCATCAGAATCGACAGTGCCTTCGTCACATTCCGGGTCAGAAGGTAAGTGAGCGCTGTGCCGCCGAGGGAATACGGTACCAGACGGTCCGCCAGATGCTCTGCCCGGCTCTCAAGCCCGGACTTTAACTTCTGGGATTCCTCGATCATCTGCACAACCTTGTCGTAGCGGCTGGAGCCGCCTACCGCTTTCACGAGAATGGTAAGCTCCCCTTCCTCGACTACGGTTCCTGCATAGACATAATTCTCACTGATCCGGCGTACCGGCTCGGATTCTCCGGTTAAGGATGCCTGGTTGACCATCGCCTCGCCGTCCGTCACAACGCCATCAAACGGGATCACATTGCCCATATGGACAACCACCTCGTCTCCCTCACGGACTTCCTTCGCGCCGACAAGAACCTCCACGTCGTCCTTCTTCAGCCATACTTTGCCGACATTCAAGGACATGGTGCGCGCAAGGTCGCCGACGGACTTCTTGTGCGTCCACTCTTCTAACAGCTCACCGATGCCAAGCAGGAACATGATCGATCCCGCCGTCTCGGTATCACCGCGCAGAATAGACACTCCGATCGCCGTCGCATCGAGTACCGGTACTTCGATCTTTCGTGCCGCCAGTGTCTTTATGCCCTTCCAGATGTAGCGGAACGACTTGACCGTCGTCCAGCACGCCCGGATAGGATACGGCAGAAAAATCTTGGATGCATAGCGTCTCACCACTCTGCCGATCAGCTTCTCCTGGTAGCTTGCATTCAGCTCTCTTCCGGAATTCTCGATCAGCCCGTTCGGCACTTCCACATCTTCATAGTGAAAATGTCTGAGCTTGTCAATCAGTTCCGCTCTGCTGCCGTCATAACAGATGACTGCGTCACCCGTACGCTCATACACCTTGGCGCTTGAGACCTGTATATCATTTTGTAAAAAATACAGAAGCGTATCCGCCTGTGCACAACTCATGCGGTACTGTGCCACATGAATCCGCATCCGCCCCTTAATCTCATGCTTGATTGCAAACTTCACTTTACTCGCCTCTTATCAAAATCTTATTCTTCGGTGTTCTCTGCAGTCTCGGTCTTCTCTGCTGCTTCTGCCTCTGCATCTGCAAATGCCTCTGCCTCAGCCTTGGCTGCGCGCTCCTCATTGATCTCCTTTGCGCCTGCATAGATGTCTCCGACATTCTCCTGTACGGTGCTTACGGTGTTCATCACACACTCTTTTGCTCTTAAGAAAGCTGCGGTACAGCTTGTGTAAACCTTCTTGGCATCCTTGCTGGAAAGTACCTTGATACCGGCTGTTCCAAATAATACGCCGCCTGCAAAAATTCCTGTCTTCTTCCAATCGATCTTCTCAAAACACTTTAACATATGTATCCTCCATTTCTATGCACAATCCCGTGCATCCTTTGCCGAACACTGCGTTCGTTTTTTTTCGTTTATTGTGCATTATAGTACCACTTTTTGTACTTTTCCAGTATTTTTTTATTATTGAGAAATTTTATCGTCATTTTTTATTCCCGGTTTTTTAACACCTCCGCCGGCGTCACGCTGCGCAGCTTCCGGATCAGAAATTGGTTGATTACAAAATATAACCCGAGGATTCCCGCATAGATTCCCGCATACATCTGCCAGGTAAAATGCAGATTCATCCCGCATGCTATATTTGAGACCAAGATCGGGTAGACCGCATCCATCGCCGCTTTGGCTGCCGGAATGCAGAGGGCGGCGCCGACTGCCACAATATAGAAATTACCATTCAGATACAGCTTGCGGATCTCCTTCATCCGGAACCCAAAAATTTTGACAAGCGAGATACCGAATGCCGAGCGGTCGATCATCACCTTCATCATCAGATACATCACGATCACAAAGATCACTGCAGACAAGACCGTCATCATAAGAACCATCGGCATCATCATCTGCACAAAAATATCCGAGGACGCCTCGATCTGCTCTTTGGAGATCGTCGCATGCAGTCTGCCGTTCGGAATATCTAACTCGTGGTTAGCGAATACTACATTATAATAATCATCACTCTCCCCGAACAGTTCCCGCATATCGTCCAGATTCATAAACACATAAAGCCCTGCCGAATATTGTGCGATTCCGTCCACCGTGAAAGCGTAATCCTGATTTTCTTCTTCGTCCGTCAGGATGATTTTTTCTCCCTCTTTGATCTTATACTTCTGCGCCGCCGCTGTCGAGAGAATTACATGATTTTTCCCCGGCTTAACCTCCGCTTCAAAATACGGATTGTCCGGCTCGATACCAAGCAGCGTCACATCCAGCTGATAACCGTACATCTCCCGCTTTAACGTCCTGGCAAAACATGCCGTGCCGTCCTCTGGTGCCTCTGCCGTGGGATACTTGTAGGTGTACATATAGGCATATTTTGTATCATCCCTGGTCTCTTTGCCGACATTGGCGCACATCACATAACAATCCAGTGCAAGCATCGCAATCAGCAGCGAGATAAACATGCCGAAGACCACGGTAAATCCAGTCCGCATCTCCCGCAGCATCTGCCGGATGCGGAAGCGGCTGATAAATCCCATGTTCCCCAGATCAAGCTGACTCACGTGGCCGCTTTTCTCCTCTCCGCGGATCAATGTGAGCGCCGGCTGGTCGAGTTTCTTCCTTATTATAATCCAGTTCACACAGATCGCAGCGGCCGCCGGCATCAAAAGTCCATAAAGAACCAGATACACCGGATGTCTGACCGCCAGATCGGGAATGGAGAAGTATGCATAGCAATCCTGCATCTGTACCCTTGCGCCGACCGGTGAAAATCCAAGCAGCGTCCCGACCACACTTCCAATTACCGTCACAATAACCGGAAGTGTCAGATAGTGCACCAGAAGATCGCGTCCGGTGACACCGAGCGCATAGAGTGCTCCGATCACACTGCTCTCCCGCTCAATACTGTGCACCACAAACACGGAGAGCACATAGGTGAACAGGATCATAATTATGACGCCCGCCACAAGACCTGCGACCTTATTGATGATCTGATCGTCCGATGCCGCCCCGATCCTCTGATTATCCTCCGCCGGGACAAACTGGGTCAGATTGGAAAGGCTTACGTCAAAATATTCGTCCAGCAATTCTTCTGCATGTTCCTGTAACTCCCCGGTTCCTTCTGAAAGTTCTGCTGCTCCGTCTGCCGCCGCGTCCACACCGTCCGTGTATTCCGCCACGCCGTTCTTATAATTGTTAAGCGCATCTAACTGCTCATTTAAAGAATATAACTTCAGTCGAAGCAGCGCATTGTCCGTACTGTTTTTTAATCCGGCAAGCTTTCCGGCATAATTGTCCTCCGTCAGCGTTCCCCGTAATCCATAGTCCCGCAGTGCATCCGACGCTTCCTTTAAATAGGCGTCAAATACCTGTGCAGCTCCGTCAGAAAGTTCCTCCTTATACGCCGTCAGTTCATCGAGACCGTCGGAAAGCTCCCTGGAGCCGTCGGAGAGTTCCCTTATTCCATCCCGGATCTCCTCCTCCATTCCGCCTGTGTCCTCCCAGTATTCCCTAAAATAAGGATCGTCGATCTCGTCCGCCTCAATGGAAAAATCTTTCAGTGTCTCCTTGATCTCCTCTTTTGTCGCCGCACCGTTGTCGCGGTATGCATACACATATTCCTCCGCGCGGGCGCTTTTCCCCGCTTCCTTTAGCGTCTCATAAGCATCCGCCGTCACGAATGCAAGACCAAACTGGCTGCTGTCCACAGTACTGTCCGAAAGTTTCTGGTACGGTGCGTCATAGTCCGGCACACAGCCGATTCCGGTCACAGAAAACGTCTCATCTCCAATCGTCACCTCATCTCCGACTGCAATCTGATGTTCCTCACAGTACCGCTTTTCCAGCACCACCTCATCCGCCGCCTGCGGAAGCGTGCCCTGCTCTGCCAAAACAAGGTTCATCTTTTCCCTGTCCGCAAAAACGCGCAGCGTGCTCGCATCCTCCATCCGGTAATCCAGATAGAACTGTGCCTCTAACGTGATCCCAAGATCTCTAAGCCGCTCTTCCTGTGCTTGTGTCAGCGGCACAAAGGTAGTAAACTCACCGTCTTCCACAAGAGCCTCCCCGGCCGCTTTCGCACTGCCTGTCATGATGGTATCTGCCGCACCGATGAGGCTGATGACAATATACATGCAAAACGCAATCAGCAGCCCCAGCGCCAGATAGCGGAAGCTGTTTTCCCGGAAATCACGCAACACTCTTTTTCTCAATACTCTCTGCATCTTCTACATCCTCCCCGGGTTACAGATCTTCCAGTTCCGCTGCAGGAACCCGCACCTCATTCTCGTACTCTCTGTTTATCATGCCGTCCTTGATATGAATCACCTTGTGCACCATATTCTTGATGGAGTTGTTGTGCGTGACAATCAGCATTGTTGTCCCGTATCTGGCATTGATCTGCTCCAGCAGAATCAAAATATCCCGGGATGTCTTCGAGTCCAGCGCTCCTGTCGGCTCATCGCAGAGCAGCAGCTTCGGATTCTTGATGAGCGCCCTCGCAATGGCGCAGCGCTGCTGCTGTCCTCCGGAAAGCTGTGAAGGGAATTTGTTCTGATGCTCCGTAAGTCCCAGTGTTTCCAGCAGTTCTCCCATATCAAGCGGCTGTTTTGCCAGATACTCACACACCTGAATATTTTCCCTGACCGTGAGATTTGGCACCAGATTGTAGAACTGGAAAATGAATCCCAGATTGTCCCTGCGGTAATCGGAGAGCGCCTCCGGCTTTAATCCCGCGATTTCCTGTCCGTCCACCACAACCGACCCGGAATCGATGGTGTCCAGACCGCCGATGCAGTTTAAAAACGTTGATTTGCCGGAACCGCTCGTCCCCTGAATCACACACATCTGCCCCCGTTCAACACCGGTGCTGATACCCTTTAGCACCTGCACATATCCCTCTCCCGCTCCATAACTTTTTTTCAGATTCTTTACTTCCACGTACATTTTCTCACTCCTCCCTGTTTTCCTGACTCTGTGTCACACCAAACATTCCAAACCAGCCATACTCCATAAAGCGGACCGCTTCCTGCATATAGACGGCAGCCTCCTCCTCATCCGGAATGTGCGTAATCATGTAAATAAAAATATCGATCTGCATATGCGCCAGCCAGTGAACCGTCTCATCCGCGACCGGTGCACAGTGCAGCGCCTCCTGCATCGCATCCGCCAGCGCGCGGTAATGCTTCCCGCTGATCTCCACGATCGAATCTATAGCATGCTCCAGCGACGTTCCCTGCGCCTTGGTCAGCAGCAGCAAAAATTCTTCCCTGTGATGATACATCTCGTGAATGATCGCCATACACGCCTCGTAATCACCGGAACTGTCCATCTCAAACAGACTTCCGTCCGCCGCATTCTCCCGCTCCCCGCTGTAATGCTCCAGCATGATGGTGTTGATGCGCTCTAACGGCTCTTTGACCAGCGACACAAACAGATCGTCCTTGTCCTTAAAAAAGCAGTACAGCGCTCCCGTCGTCACGCCCGCACGCTTACAGATATTGCGCAGCGACGCCGACAGAAATCCCTTTTCCATGAACTCGGCTCTGGCACATTCCTGTAATTTTTTTCTGGTTTCCTTCTCTTCCGGCATATCCATCCTCCCGCAAAACATAACAGTGTTATGTTGGTAACGCTGTTATGTTAGTATATTCTAACCATTTTGTCAAGATAAATAAAAACATCTTCTGCACATTTCTTAGAATTCCCGCAAAAAAAAACGCAAAAAAAGCGGGCACACGCTGCTCCGCTTCTTTCCCTGTTTCTTTTCTGATACTTCCGTACTCTTTTTGTTTTCTTTTTAGCTCTGCTCCGTTCCTTTTTCTGTCTCCTGTCCGGGTTCGTCCTCAAGCATCTCCGTAAGCGTGTGCCAGCCGAGTACCGCGCATTTGACACGCGCCGGCATGTGTGAAATGTCCACAAGCGCCGATGCCTCCTCGAGTTCTTCTAATTCCTCGTCCGATACCGTCCCTTTAATCATCCGAAAAAACAGATCCGCCAGGTGCATGGCCTCTTCCTTGGTCTTTCCGATGACCAGATCCAGCATGATATCCACGGAAGCCTGTGAGATGGCGCAGCCGTCGCCCGTAAAGGTTCCCTCCGCAATCCTGCCATCCTCCACGCGCAGCTGCAGCACAATATCATCCCCGCAGCTCGGATTCACACCCTCAAGCACCAGATTTGCATCCGCAAGCTTCTCCTTGTGCCCCGGATAGCGGTTGTGATCCGTCAGCACCTCATTATAAAATGTCCGGTTATTCATATCCCATCATCCTCCTGACTTGTGCCAGCTGATCCAGAAATCGTCCGACATCCTCTGGCGTATTATAAAATGCCACGCTCGCTCTGGCACAGGACGAAATGCCGAGCCATTCCAACAGCGGCTGGGCGCAGTGATGTCCCGCCCGCACCGCGACGTGCGCCTCATCTAAGATCGATGCAATATCATGCGGGTGTACATCATCCACGGTAAAGCTCACAATTCCGCAGTGCTCCTTTTCGTCCCCGCTTCCCAGAATATGCACGCCCGGAATTTTTTTCATTCCGGCAAGCAGCTGGGCGGTAAGCATCTCCTCGCGCTCCGTGATTTCTTTCCAGCCGATGGATTCCAGATAATCGATCGCGGCGGCAAGCGCGACCGCGCCTCCCGCATTGACCGTCCCTGCCTCAAACTTATGGGGAAGTTCGGCAAATACGGCTCCCTCTCTCGTCACACGGTCAATCATCTCCCCGCCGGTCAGAAACGGCGGCATCTCCTCTAAAAGTTCCTGTTTTCCATAGAGCACACCGATCCCCATCGGCGCCATCAGCTTGTGTCCGGAAAATGCCAGAAAATCCACGTCAAGTGCCGTGACATCGATCGGCATATGCGGCGCTGCCTGTGCCGCATCCGCCAGTACCACACCGCCGTTTTCGTGTACCAGCCCGATCAGTTTTTCTGCCGGGGTCGCCCGTCCAAGCACATTTGAGACAAGTGTCAGCGCGGCAAGCTTTGTGTGCGGTGTGACGGCGTCACGGATTTTCTCCTCCGTAAAACTGCCGTCCGGTTCACACTCCAGATATTTAAGTGTGGCTCCGGTTTGTCTCGCCGCCATCTGCCACGGAAGCAGGTTGCTGTGATGCTCCATGATCGTGACGAGGATCTCATCCCCGGGCTTTAACCGGGACAGCGCATAACTGTACGCCACCAGATTGATGCCCTCGGTCGTATTTCTGGTAAAAATGATTTCTCTCTCACTCTTCGCATGTACAAACCGTGCGACGCGCTCTCTCGCATGCTCATACTGCTCTGTCGCCTCCACGCCCAGCTCATAGAGCCCGCGCAGCGGATTGGCATTCCAGCGCTCATAGAATTCCCGCTCCGCATCGAGCACGCACACCGGCCGCTGTTCTGTCGCCGCGTTGTCGAGGTAAGCGATATCGCTTTCCGCAAGCAGCGGAAAATCTTTTTTATAATCTGTCATATGCATTGCTCCTTCAGATAAGTGTCAACAGCGCCGCGCACCTCCTCTGACGGGATCTGGCTGTTTATCGCTTCGATCTTCGCCAGTGTCAGAAGTCTCTGTGCCTCCTCCGGGGGAATGCCTCTCGTGGCGGCATAAAAGAGCATGTTCTCGTCGAGCTTACCGATGGAAGCGCCGTGATTGCCCTCCACATCCTCCTCCGCGCACAGGATTAACGGGATGGTCTGGTTGACCATATTGTCACCGACAAGAAGCACATCCTCCTTCTCGTCTCCCTTGGCTCCCACACAGCCGTGCACAAAATCAATCGTTCCGCGCAGCAGCTTCTTCGCCTCGTTCTTTAGGATGCCCGATATCTGCATATTGCTCTTCGTCTTTTTCCCGCGGTGTCTGGCGACATAATTCATATCAATCTTCTGCCTGCCGGTGCCCAGATATCCGCTTACGAGCTCTGCCGTGCTCTCTTCTCCGCCAAGTTCAAACAGTGTTCCCGTATAGACCTCGGCGCCGCCCAGTTCCAGCTGCACTTCCTTCACAGTGGCATCTTTTTCACACGAGACTCCCACATCATGCAGGCAGACGGCTTCCGCATTCATCGTCTGCACCACATACAGTTCTACTTTCGCGTCCTCCCCGGCATATACCTTCGTCTGGATGGCGGAGATCATCCCGCCCGTCTCCCCGCTCTCGCAGAGCAGGATTATTTTTGCCCGGCTGTGCGCTCCGGCATAGATATGCAGGCGGTTATAGGCGTGCTGCCCGCTCCGGTAAGCAAAACGGTACACATACGGTTCGCCGCAGTCTGCATGTTCCGGAATCGTCAAAAGCTCGGTATCCCATGCCGCATCTGTCTCCGACGGCTGATCCATCGCCTCGCCCATCCCGGTTGTGATTTTATCCCAATCCGTCTGCTGCGCCATCCGCAGCTGCTCTGCCTCTGTCTCGCCCGGCTTTGCAGCGGTGGATTTTTCTGCGGTAAATTTTCCGCGTGTATCCTCTCCGCCGCTTTCCTCTGTCAGCGTATGTTTTATCGCTATACTGCCGTCGATCCGCGGCATCCCAATCACGGTTTCATTCATTTTCAGCCAGTTCCAGGTCTTTGCAGGAAGCCGGTTGACTGTGATCGTCTGATTCTGTTTTGTCATAAGCTCCTCCTTTACCCGATGCTGCCCTTCATCTCAAGATCAATCAGATTGTTCATCTCCACCGCATACTCTAACGGCAGTTCCTTTGACACGTTGCTTGCAAAACCACTGACAATCATCGACCGCGCTTCCTCCTCGCTGATGCCGCGGGACATCAGATAGAATACGGCGTCATCGCTGATGCGGCCGATTTTAGCCTCATGTCCCACATCCGCGTCTCCTGTGCGGATGTCCATCGCCGGAATCGTATCCGATCTTGAGATGTCATCGAGCATCAGCGACTGACAGGAAACTGCCGATTTGCTGCCGGCGGCTTCCTTTGTAATGCTCACGGAACTCCGGAACGTGCTGATACCGCCGTCCTTGGAGATCGACTTGGTGTTCATGTACGAGGAGGTATCCGGTGCGGCATGCACCACCTTTGCCCCGGTGTCCAGATTCTGACCTTTTCCGGCAAACGTGATGCCTGTGAATTCCATGTGCGCCCCTTTTCCCTTTAAGATACTCATCGGATAGAGATACGATACATGGGAGCCGAAGGAGCCGGACACCCACTCGATCCGTCCCCCCTCCTTGACCAGCGCCCGCTTGGTGTTCAGATTGTACATGTTTTTCGACCAGTTCTCGATCGTGGAATAGCGCAGTGTCGCGCCCTCCTCGACAAACAGTTCCACACAGCCCGCATGGAGGTTCGCCACATTGTATTTTGGTGCGGAACAACCCTCGATAAAATGCAGATACGCCCCCTTATCCACGATGATGAGCGTGTGTTCAAACTGCCCTGCTCCCGGCGCATTGAGCCGGAAATAGGACTGCAGCGGAATCGTCACCGACACGCCCGGCGGCACATAGACAAACGATCCGCCTGACCAGACTGCTCCGTGCAGTGCGGCAAATTTGTGATCGTTCGGTTTGACCAGTTTCATAAAGTGGCTTTGCACCATATCCGCGTATTCGCCCTTTAACGCACTCTCCATATCCGTGTAGACCACGCCCTGGGCTGCCACTTCTTCCCGCACATTGTGATACACCAGCTCCGAGTCATACTGCGCCCCGACACCTGCCAGCGACTTGCGCTCCGCCTGTGGGATACCGAGCCGCTCAAAGGTGTCCTTGATGTCCTGCGGCACATCCGACCACTTTGCCGTCATCTTTGTATTCGGCCGCACATACGTCACGATATGGCTCATATCCAGCCCCTCAATCGACGGTCCCCAGTCCGGCACCGGCATCTCATTGTAAATCTGCAGCGCCTGAAGCCGGAACAGTTCCATCCACGGCGGATCCTTTTTTTCACGGGAGATCTGCTCGACGATCGCCTCGGTCAGTCCCTCATCGACCTTGTAAGCATCCCGTTCCTCATCCTTCACATCGTATATGCTGCGGTCAATGTCTTCTACGTATGTCTTCTCTTTCACCGCTCATCCTCTCCTTTTTGTGCCAGCTTCTCATACTCCTCGTAACCTTCGCGGTTGATCTTATCCACCAGCGATGCATCCCCGGATGCCACAATATGCCCGTTCACCATGATATGGGTTGCGTCCACATGAAGCGCGTCCAGGATGCGCGTGCTGTGCGTGATGATTAAAAGTGCGCCGTCCGGATTCTCCTTCTGGTACTCGCGGATTCCCTCGGATGCAAGCCGCACCGCATCCACGTCCAGCCCGGAGTCTGTCTCGTCTAAAATGGCAAGATCCGGTTTTAACATCATCAACTGCAGGATCTCGGATTTCTTTTTCTCACCGCCGGAAAATCCCACGTTTAAATCCCGCCCGGCGTAGGAGGGATCCATGTGCAGCACTTCCATTGCCGCTTTTAATTCTTTTCTGAAATTCCAGACACGCATTTTATTTCTGCCCTGCTCGCTCAATGCACTGCGGATAAAGCTCTCGAGGGAGAGTCCCGGCACCTCGAGCGGTTCCTGAAACGACAGGAACATTCCCGCCTTAGCGCGCTTGTCTGCCGCCTCCTCCGTGATGTCATTTCCCTTGAAAAGGATTTTTCCCTCTGTGACGCTGTATTTGGGATTGCCGGTCAGAACATACCCCAGTGTCGACTTTCCCGCACCGTTCGGTCCCATCAGCACATGCGTCTCTCCTTTTTTTATCGTAAGCCCGACCTCGTGCAGGATCACCTTATCCTCCACGCGCGCCGTAAGCCCTTCTACCTGTAAAATCTGCTCTGCCATAGCTGCCTCCGTTTCTGAAGCGTTTTCTGCAGCCGGAATCCTCTTTCACGATTCCCTCCGCTGCCCTTTTGGTTTTCTTTGCGACGCTCCCACACATTTTTCATATCCTAGTCGCAAGGTAGGATATGATTCAACCACATTCTAGAACGAAACCGTTAAGAAAGCAAGGGAGAAATCGCCCCGCTATTGAGATTGTTTCTCAAATTCACAGAGAGCGTGCGATCTCATTCCGGATAGAAGCAGGCGGGGAAATTCGGATCGCACAATACGGAATTTCTAACCCTGCGCTTTTTACATCTGCGATAATCCGTGTTTTTCCAAGTTTTGAGCACTCCGCGGGTGTGTCCGCAGGCCGACAGACAATTTAAGGACTTTTGTGTGTTCCTTACATCACTAATGAACAAAACATAACCGCGCGAAGCCGATGTCTGAGTCGGCATCTGCCATGCTTTCAATAGCAGATGCCAACGAGTTTCGGTTCGCGCGGTTTTATATTGTCTGTGAAGCGGTGATGTCAGGAACACTAAAAAGTCCGCGTATTGTCTGTCGGCACGCTCTCTTCCGAATCTATGCCTCCGCAAAACGTGCGAATGAAAGTTCCGCTCCGTTTGCCACGCGGCTGCAGATATTGACTGCCCGGCTCATCACATCCGAAAACTGTCCGTCCTTTGTGACGACAAAAAGCATCCGCTCGTCCGCTTTGATCGAGACGTCCTCCACGTCAGCGATTTCTCTCATCTCCCGCTGTACTTCCCTGCTCTCATCCTCTGTCAGCTTTTTTGATAATCGATAATATCTTCCCATAATGCCATCCTTTCTGATCGTTGCATGTTCGGGGTTAGTTATATCTAATCCTGTTTTTATTATAGCACTGCGATCTGAAATGAAAACGGGGTTGCTGATAAGTTTTCTCATTATATCCGGCTCTGCCGCATCTTTTTTACATATTCTGCACATACTGTGCCTGTCACAACACGGATTACCCGGTATATCAATAAAAATAGGAGAAATCAACATGGGAAATAATATGGAACTCGATTACGAAATGTTCTGCTACCAGTGTGAGCAGACTGCTAACCAGAAAGGCTGCACCAAGCTCGGTGTATGCGGAAAAACTCCCGAAGTCGCAAATCTGCAGGATCTTTTAATCTTTCAGATCAAGGGCATCAGCTGCTATGCCAGGCCTCTGATCGAAAAAGGCACTCCTATGGATAAAAGTGTTGTCAGCTTCATCGAAAATGTGCTGTTTACCACACTTACGAACGTTAATTTTGACGCGGAAGTACATGTCGAACTTTTGCGCGAATCCCAGCGCATCAAAGAAGAACTCCGGGCTTACGCAGGCGCTCCCAGTCAGCCCACGCTTCACGCCACCTACGATCTTCCGCAGACCAAAACCGAGATGCTGCGCGACGCGCCCATCGCCGGTATCATGTATGACAAGTCGCTCGATCCGGACATCCGGTCCCTGCGTCAGACCGTTCTCTACGGACTCAAAGGCATCAGCGCCTACGGGCATCAGGCGAGAGAGCTCGGCTATTACAGCGATGAGGCGGATGATTTCTATATTCTCGCCCTGGAAGCCCTCACGGACGACCGGCTGTCGGTCGAGGAACTGATCCGCCTTACCATGCGCACCGGTGAGATGGCAATCGAAGTCATGAAAAAACTGGACGAAGCCAACACGACCATCTATCAGAACCCAGCCCCGCAAAAAGTCAATGTCCACATGAAAAAAGGTCCGTTTATCATCGTCTCCGGACACGATTTAAAAGACCTTGAAATGCTTTTAAAGCAGACGGAGGGAACCGGCATCCATATCTACACCCACGGAGAGATGCTTCCCTGTCACGGTTATCCGGGGCTGAACAAATATCCGCACCTCGCCGGGAATTTCGGTGGTGCCTGGCAGGATCAGCAGAAACAGTTCGACAATCTTCCCGGCTGTATTCTCATGACCACCAACTGCCTGATGCGCCCGCGCGACTCCTACAAAGACCGCATCTACAGCACAAATGTGGTCGGCTGGGACGGTGTGAAGCACATTGGCAAAAACGAGAACGGCGAAAAGGATTTTAGCGCCATCATAGAGCAGGCACTGGAACTCGGCGGCTATCCCGAAGACCAGGACGTACAGGAAATCCTCGTCGGCTTCGGTCACCACGCCACACTGGGCTATGCTGATGCGATCGTGGATGCCGTAAAATCCGGAAAACTGCGCCATTTCTTCCTCATCGGCGGCTGCGACGGAGCGCGCCCCGGACGCAACTATTACACCGAATTCGCCGAGATGGTTCCACAGGACTGCCTCATTATGACCCTCGCCTGCGGCAAGTACCGCTTCAACAAGCTGGACTTCGGGGAGGTGGCGGGTCTTCCGAGGCTCCTCGACATCGGACAGTGCAACGATGTCTACTCTGCCATCCGCATTGCCACTGCTCTCGCCGATGCATTTGGCACGGACGTCAACGGTCTTCCGCTCTCGCTGATTATTTCCTGGTATGAGCAGAAAGCCGTCGCTGACCTTCTCGCTCTGTTAAGTCTCGGCATCCATGACATTTATCTTGGTCCCACTCTGCCCGCCTTTTTGAGTCCGAATGTCCTGCAGTACCTGACAGACACGTTCCACTTAAAATCCATCAGCAACGCCAGGGACGACATCCGCACCTGCCTCGGACAGGCAGTCTGATTTTTTCGGTTGTCCACAATGAACCAGGTGTGCGCCTGTATATGCGCATCACAATTTCCAGCTTCCCGCTTCTTTTCTGCCCGACACGAAATCCGCATAGATTCCCGGCTGGCCGATGAGTTCCTCATGCGTTCCGCGCTGTACAATGCCACCGTCGTTTACCACGAAAATCTGGTCGGCATGACGTACCGTTTTCAGCCGGTGTGCGATCATGATGATTGTCTTATCTCTGGTCAGCTCCTCGATTGCCCGCTGTAAGCGTTCTTCGTTCTCCGGATCGACATTCGCCGTCGCCTCGTCCAGAATGACGATCGGCGCGTCCTTTAACATGGCTCTTGCAATCGAGATGCGCTGCTTCTCCCCGCCGGAGAGCGATGCGCCACCCTCACCGATGACCGTCTGATAGCCGTCCGGCAACGCCTCAATGAACTCGTCGCAGCACGCCTTCTTCGCCGCTGCCACAACCTCCTCGTGCGTTGCCTCCGGTCTGCCGAACTTGATATTGTTCTCGATAGTATCCGCAAACAGATACACATTCTGAAATACCATGCTGATCTGGTTCATGAGCGCTTCGAGCGTGTAGTCGCGCACATCTCTTCCGCCCACCGTGATGCTTCCGCCATCCACATCCCAGAATCTTGCGATCAGATTGCACAGCGTCGTCTTGCCGGAACCGGACGGTCCGATAAACGCCGCCGTCGTTTTGTCCGGAATCGTCAGATTGATTCCCTTCAGGATCTCCTTTTTCTTATAGGAAAAATGCACGTCGTGGAACGCAATCTCATGATGCTCCGGCGTGATGTCACTTCCCTTTTCATCCATCTGCGGGATCTCATCCATCCGGTTCGCCTGCTCGATGGAACTGCTGACCAGACGCAGGACAGACAGACTGCTGCCCGCCGTCTGGATCTGCGCAAAGATCACAAACGACAGGATCGTAAACATCAGCGCACCTGTCATAGACAGCGTCCCATTCAGATAAAATACCACAGCCTCCACCATCATAAGCACACTGAAAAGCTGAATCACCAGCCCCTCCGCAATCGTGTACGGTGTAAAAAGCTGTTCCAGTTCCAGATTGCTGCTCCGGTTATACTCGAGCGCCTCCTGTATTCGTCTGTCGCCTCTTCCGACGAGGTTAAAGGACTTGATCACACTCATTCCCTGTACCTGCTCTAAGACGGCTGCGACAAGTTTCGCCTCGGATTCCTGCCGCTTCGGCGCCGACACCCTGGATTTTTTCTCCATCTTAGACACGATCAGCAGATACACAAACGTCCCTGCCACCACTAGCAGTCCCGCGCGCCAGTCATAGACGAGCACCATCACGTTAAAGACGATCGTGTTGATCATCCCCGCAAAAAGCCCGACCAGCACCATCGGCGCGATGGTTTCCACATTTTCGAGAACTGTCGTTGTGACACCGGTAATTTCGCCCAGACTGTTCTCATTAAAATAGCCCATCGGCACGCTCTTTAGCTGATTTCCGATTGCAATTCTCTTATTTCCCGCCATAAAATAACCCGCGTGGGTCTGCTCCAGCTGGGAAAATGTCTTCGTCGCCGCTTTTCCGATGATTCCTGCAGCAATGAGAAGCACCGTTTTCCACACAATGCCTTCCCCGCTGCCCTCGCCGGTCAGCGCCCGGACGGCAAGATAGACCGCCGCGATCTCAAACATCCCGAAGACGGCATTGATAAAACAAAACACGATCGACTTGTTGATGTTGTCACGTTCATCCCCGGCAAACTTCCAGATTTTCTGAAATGTCTCTAACATGTCTGATTCTCCTCCTTTACTCCCAGATGTGCCTGCCACATTTCCTTATAAAGCGCACTCTTCTGCAATAATTCCTCGTGGGTACCGCTTGCCGCAAGCGTTCCGTCCTGAATCAGAAGGATCTGATCGGCGCCTGTGATCGTGGAAAGCCTGTGTGCGATCACAATGACGGTCTTGCCGGCCACCAGCTTCGTCACTGCGCGCTGCACCTTCGTCTCATTCTCCGGATCCATGTAGGCGGTCGCCTCGTCCAAAATCACAATCGGCGCATCTTTTAACATCGCGCGCGCAATCGCAATCCGCTGCCGCTCACCGCCAGAGAGATGTGCACCTCCTCCTCCGACTCTCGTGTCATACCCGTTCTCCAATCCGCGGATGAACTCGTCACATCCGGCCGCCTTTGCAACCGTCTCTACCTCCCGATCGGTTGCCTCCACGCGTCCCATGCGGATGTTTTCCCGGATCGTATCGTCAAACAGGTAATTATCCTGCGTGACAAACGCCACCTGGTCGTAGAGCTGTGTCAGAGGGATCTCACGCTCATCCACACCGCCGAGCATGATTTTTCCCTGATTCACATCCCAGAAACCGGCAATCAGTTTGGCGATCGTGGATTTTCCTCCACCGGACGGTCCGACTAACGCCGTCATGGTTCCCATCGGAATCTTTAAGCTGATGTCATGGAGAATCTCTTTTTCCTCATGATAGCCGAAGGATACCTGCTCCATCACAATCTCACTGCCAAAAAGTTCCGCCGGCTTTTCCCCGTGCTGCTGTTCTTCCGCCTTTAAAATGCCGTCGACATTCGCCACGGTCGTCCCGACCTTCGCAAGACTGTCGACAAAACTCATTGCCGCCAAAAGCGGTCCCACGATTCCCATCGACAGAATGATGATGGTGAGAAAAGCCTCCGCGCTCAGACTTCCGTTCCGGTAAAATATCCAGCCGAACGGCAGGATTGTAATCAGCGTCGCCGGTGCGATCGCATACCCTAACGACATCTGGAACTGGCAGCGTTTCATCCACTGATAATAGTAGGAGGCATTGGCAAGTACCCGGTCGCGGAATTTTGCGTAGGAATTCTTTCCCTGGTTGAAGGCTTTGATGACCTCAATACCTCCTATGTACTCCACGATCGTCTCATTCATCTCCTGCGTCGTCCTGACTGCATCATTCCAGTCTTTCTCATAACTGCCCATGATGCTCATCACGCAGAGCAGTCCGACCGGGATGGAGATGAGTGAAAGCAGTCCCATTCTCCAGTCCAGCACAAACAGATAGATGAGGATGAGTACGGGGCCAAGCAGATTGGACGTCATTTCCGGCAGCAGATGCGCCAGTGTAGTCTCCATGCCGTCCACCTGATCTACAATGATCTGCTTTAACTTGCCGCTGGAGGTGTCTATCACCGTTCCGAGCGGCAATCTTGGCAGTTTTTCTAAAATTTTCTGGCGGATCTCCTTCAACACCGCAAACGTCGCCGCGTGAGACAGACTCAGCGCGAACGTGTACAACAATGTCTTTACGGCATATCCCGCCATCGCCGCACCTCCCCAGATCAGATACACGGAGAGATCCCGCTCCCCGCTCATCAGAAGGGCGACCATCTTTGCCGCTGCAAAATAGGGCACCATTCCGCCGATCACACCGACCGCCGCAAGCACAATGGCGCCGATGAGCCTGCCGTGCTCTTTTTCTCCAAGCTCCCAGATCCGGAGCAGTGGACTCTGCTGCTTCATAATACTTCCTCTCTTTCCGCCGTTTTCCGGCATTTTGTTAGTGTTCACTAACCCATGGATTTATTTTAAGGCTGCCAGAAAGGGTTCCTCTATGGCAGCCCCAAAATGCAATTTCCTGCCAGTTATAAATATTTTTCCGGATGAAAAATGGTGTCAAATCCGGCAAAATGATAAACCTCGAGCATATGGATATATTTTTTTGCCTGCGCGCGGCTCATGTCATGGCGCACCACCTCAAACATCCCGTTGAAATACGCCGTCCCGATCATATGGATAAAGTCTTCCGTGACCAGACCGGATCTGATGCTCTCACAGCCAATGGAATCCATATACCGGTAGGTGTACTCCACCTCATACTCCATCAGTTCATCGATAAAGTGCTCGTATTTTGTTCCCGTCGAGCAACAGACGATCAGCTTGAATTCCTCAAAATGCTCATACAGGTAATCGACCAGTGTGTCGATAGCGCCGGAGCTGTAACTGTACACCGTCTCTTCCTTGACCGCCGGTTCATAGCCGTCAAACTCCTCCTGCGTGGCAAGGAACATTTTCCGCATTCCTTCCGCCGCCGTCCCGACAATCGCCTCGAACAGCCCCTGCTTGTCGCCGAATCTCGTGTAGATCGATCCCGTCGTCGTCTGCGCCTCCGACGCGATCACACGCAGGGACGCCTCCGCAAATCCCATCTGCAGAAACTCTTTTTTTGCACACGCGAGAATGCGCTCATAGACTCCCTCTATCTGCTTTGCCATCGAATTCCTCCTCTGCGCCAGCTGCCCTCTTTTGCGGGCAGTTATTCTACAGGTAATTTCCTGCAAGCAAAAAGCGCATATTCATAACGATGTTATAAAACACTGTTATGAATATACGCCACCTGACCTTTCCCGTCAATATTAAACGGGATTGTTGAATTATTTTATCATTTTGTACGCTTATCAGGATCTCCTCTGCCGCTACAGCGTCTCGCCCTCTAAGTACCGGTGGGATAAAATCCGCTGACTGTCTCCTGTCATCTGCTCCACTTCCGGTTCAGCGTCTATCATGGCAAAAAGCATCTCAACGGCACTTTTTGCCACCTCATCCACCACATTGGAGATCGTGGAAAGCTGCGGTGTCACATATGCCAGCGTATCGATATTGTCAAATCCGGTAATGCCGTAATCCACCGGCGCCTTTCTTTTTGCCCGCTTCTGATCCTTCATGATCTCAAGTGCATACTCATCTGCGGTACAGACAAACGCCGTCCGCTTTCCTTCTTTTAATATGGCATCCACTTTCTGCAGGTAATCCCAGGAGAGAATACACTCCGGCCGGAGCGCAGGATAGCGTTTCATCTCTTCCTCATACCCCAGCAGACGCTCCTTGTGAACATACAGATTCTGCCGGTTTTTTGTATCTAACGGCGGGCAGACAAACACGATGCGCTCATAGTCCTTCTCTGCCGCTCTCTGCACTGCCTCCCGCACTGCTGCCCGCTGGTCGATCCCAACAAACGGGATGCCGTCCGCAATCCGGTTATCCACAGAGACAATCGGGCGGTGCAGGGACTCCAGGAATGTCCGGTACGCCTCCCCCTCGTTGACCGAGGAGAGGATGATCCCGTCAACCCGGTAATCCGCAAGTCTTGTCAGCTGCTCGCGCTCCGTCCCGGCATCCCCGCCGTGCAGCGTAATGTTGACGCCGTAGCCGCGGGCATATGCCTCCGTGCTGATCGTCGAGAGCATCTGGGCAAAATAGCGGTTCTTCACGTCCAGCACGACGACACCGATGTTGTACGTCTGTCCCTTAGCCAGTCCGGTGGCAAGGAGATCCGGCCGGTAGCCGTGTTCCTTTGCCACCTGAAGGATCATCTCCTTTGTCTCCGGCTTAATCCGCCCGGTTCCATTTAATGCCCGGTGTATCGTTGTTCTGGAAACGCCGCATAACTGCGCCAGATCTTTTGTCGTGATCGCCATATTTTTCCTGCTCCCCGTTTTCTTTTCAAAAGACTTTCTTCTATTTTAATCGAATCTGAACCATTTGAAAAGAGAGAGGTACAAGTTCCACTGAAATTTCGTTTCCGCTGCAGGAGGCGTTTTCCAGTTCCACAGGTGTTACACAGTCATGTTCCTTTTGATTTGTCGCTTTCTTATCCCCGTGAAACAGTGCAATACTTTTTAAAACCGCCTCCGTCTCCATGCCCTGTAAAGAAACGGTCACCTCGGCACTCTCCTCCATGCGGTTTACAAAAAAGGCGGTCACTTCCCGCTTCTGATCGTCATAGACGAGCACATGATCCACACAGGGTACCGTCTCAAACGTGCTGCACGCGTAGGTGTCTCCCGTATACCGTGTATCTAACGTCACGCCGTGCGCATACTTCGCCATCAGGGCAAACGGATAATACACCGGCTGCACCCACACACCGCCGTCCTCCTCTGTCATAATGCAGGAGCTGATATTCGTAAGAAGCGACTGGCAGGCGATCTTCACACGATCCGCCCGTTTTATGAAATTCATCAGCATACTTGCAAACAGAAGCGCATCCTCCATGGTATAGATCTGCTCGCTGATCGCGGGTGCCGTCTGCCACGGTGCATCCTCCACCGATTTCTGCACCTGCACGTCGCTCATCGACCAGACGCCCCACTCATCAAAACAGATGTTGATCTTATGTGACATTTTCTTTTTTACCCTCACATAGTCGCAGATGTTTAAGACCGTCTCGATATAGCGCTCCATATCCAGCGACTGTGCCAGAAACTCTGACGTGCCCTTCTCCTGTCCCCCGTAATACTGGTGCAGGGAAATGTAATCGAGGCAGGGATAACAATGTTCCAGTACGGTCTGTTCCCAGTCACCGAACGTCGGATTCGTGGACATCGAACTTCCGCACGCCACCAGCTCGATGGATGGATCTAAGATTTTCATTGCCTTTCCGGTCTCATAGGCGATCCTGCCGTATTCCTCCGCCGTCTTGTGCCCGATCTGCCAGTCTCCGTCCATCTCATTGCCCAGACACCAGGTCCGGATGCCGTACGGCTTTTCATGTCCATTTGCCGCCCGGAGATCACTGTAGTATGTGCCGGTCTCCATATTACAATATTCCAGCACCGCAAGCGCTTCCTCGATTCCCTTGGTTCCAAGATTCACTGCATAGATCGGTGCAACCTCTGCCGCGTCCGCCCACTTCATAAATTCATCCAGACCGACCTCGTTTGTCTCAATACTTTTCCACGCCAGATCCCGCTTCCTCGGGCGTTTCTCCACAGGTCCGATCCCGTCCCGCCAGTCATAGTTGGAGACAAAATTGCCCCCAGGATAGCGCACCGCCGTGACCCCCATCTGCCTTACCGTCTGCAGCACATCGCCCCGGAATCCGTTTTCATCTGCAGTCTTATGCGACGGCTCGTAAATGCCGGTGTACACCACTCTTCCCATGTGCTCCACGAAGGAGCCATAGATACGGTCGTCAATCCTGCCTTTTGTAAATGCCGTATCAGCTTTAATTGTCACATGTCTCATCTTCTCTCTCCTCTGCCTCTATTCTTTCATTCCCGATGTTGCGATTCCTTCCATGAAAAACTTCTGTCCGAACAAAAACAGCAGTAACAGCGGCAGAATCGCAATCACCGTAGCAGCAAGTGTCGGACCATATTTAATCGAATTACTTCCAACCAGAATTGCAAGTCCTGCTGACAGCGTCCGCATTTCCACCGAACTTGTCAGCATCATCGGATAGAGCAGATCGTTCCAGTTATTCATGAAATGATAGATTCCCAGTGTCACAAGTGCCGGCTTTGCAAGCGGCAGAATGATTTTCAGATATATTTTCCACTCTCCCATACCATCAATTTTCGCAGCCTCATCCAGCGATTTCGGTATGCCCGAGAAGAAGGAGGTCAGCATGAAAATACCGTAGGCACTCGCTGCGCGTGGCAGAATCAGTCCTAAGAACGTATTTAAAATTCCAAGCTTATATTCTTCCATATAGAGTGGAATCATCACCACCTGAAACGGAATCATCATCGTGAGCAGGATGATTCCAAAGAGCAGTTTTCTTCCTGTAAATTTCATTCTGGCAAACGCATATGCTGCCATAGAATCAAAAAACAGACTGATGATGGTGACGCCGCCTGCGAACACAACCGTGTTAAGCAGCATTCTGGCAATCGGGAGCACTTTCCACACATAGGCAAACTGTGTTGTGACCCACTCCGTCGGGAAAAAGACCGGCGGCCACTTGATGACGTCCGCGTCCGACTTGAAAGCGGATACGCCAAGCCAGAACAGCGGAAGCAGCACCAGCGCTGCAAACAACAGAAGTACCAATGTTCCGATCACCCGCTGCGCACTTATTTTTCTCATGTCTCATCACCTCCCTGGGGGAAAGCATATTTTCTTAAGATCACGGTTATAATCGCAATCATGCAGAACAAATAAACGGCGATTGCTGACGCATATCCGAGATCATACGGCGCTGTCTGAAATCCCCGGTTGTAGATATAACCCACGAGCGTCTCGGTCGCGTACTGCGGGCCGCCTCCCGTCATGACGTAGATCTGATCGAATACCTGCAGCGCCATAATTAACGTCGTCACCACGCAAAAACCGATCGTATCCCGTATACCGGGTATTGTGACATAGAAAAATTTCTGCAGCCCGGTCGCGCCGTCAATCTCCGCCGCCTCATATAACGACTCAGAGACGCCGAGCGCCGCCGCCGAAAGGATGGTAAGCGTATATCCGAACCCTTTCCACACCGTAACAAAAATCACCGTAGGCATCGCCCATGTCGTACTTGAGAGCATGTTTGGCATCGTGATACCGATTTTTCCAAGCAGATATGGCAGCATTCCGTAGTGCGTATTGAGCAGCATCGACCACATGATGCTGACTGCCGTCATAGAACACACATAGGGCAGGTAAAATACGGTTCTCAAAAGCTTGTGCAGTTTTGTATTGCGTAGCATAAACATGAGCAGCAGCAACGCCACGATCATCTGGAGGGGCACCTCAAGCAGTGCGAAATAAAATGTATGAAACGTAGCATTTGCCACACGCTCATCCTGAAACATTTTGATGTAGTTGGCGATTCCGGCGAACGAGATATTTTTCATATAAATATCAATATTCATCAGACTGATCCCGATCGCTCCCGCCAGCGGTATAAATACAAATACGGTAAGTATGAGCAGGGAAGGCGCGATAAACGCATACGCCTTCACCTGATGCTCCATACGGTGTTGTCTCTTTTTTACTTTCATAATTTCCATCCTTTACGGCTTGCAGCTATTTTTGCGTCAGTGACCGTCAGACATCAGTCGGAGATCACCGCGTCCAGCGCGTCCGAAGCCTCCTGTACACTCTGCGTCACGTCTGCCCCGGATAAAATTTTCTCCATCATCGGTTTCATGACATCATTGTCAATCATGCTTCCGCATTCCAGTCCCAGATGCCAGTCACGTCCGATCTCGGATGCCTTGGATACTGCACTTAAGATCTCGTTGTTCTGAATGTCCGCATCCTCAAGAACAGAGTAAGACCATACCGGGAAGCCGTTCCGGTTCGACCACTCTTTTAACACATCATCAGACAGCCAGTATGCCATAAATTTATACACTGCCTCTTTGGTCTGTTCGTCGGCCCCTTTCGTCAGCATGTAAGAGCATCCGCCCTCCGGGGAGTACGCGCCGTCGCTTCCGCCCGGGATCGCCGTGATTCCATAATTCAAACCAAGCTGTGTCAACCCGTTGATGTTCCATGGACCGCTGGTATACATTGCAAGCTGGCCGGACTGGAACATCGTGTCCGCATCCGCTGCGGTGAGTCCCTCCGGGGATACCCCGTCCTCCGTCGCAAGCTTCTGAATCCACTCCAGGGTTGCAATATTTTCTTCGGAATTTAAAAGGTTCTGTGTTGCATCCTCATTGATGACATCTCCGCCGTTCGCCCACAGGTACTCGCAGTAATAACCGTAATCGGTCGGAAGTCCCAGTCCATACTGATTCTTAGACGGATCGGTGCAGGCGATCGCCGCCTCGCGCAATTCATCGAGCGTGGTCGGCGGGTTCTCCGGATCAAGACCTGCCTCCGTGAAAAGATCCTTGTTGTAATACAGATACTGCACATTGTACTGCATTGGTACGCCGTAGAGCGCATCGTCTATGTAGGATTTTGCAAGTACATTTTCATAGAAATTACTCTTGTCAATGCCCATCGTATCCCAGAAATCGCTGATATCCTCGATCAGTCCATTCTCCTCATACTGATGAAGATACTCAATGCCCACCAGCACAAACGACGGTCCTGTACCGGTCGATACTGCCGTTGCAAATTTTGTCTGCAAGGTATCATTGTCCATAATATCAATCTGCACCGTGATGTTGTCCGTATTGGTTTCATTGTAGTTGTCGATGATTTCCCGCAGCACATCTCCGTCTGATCCGGTAAATGGTGCCCACACAGTCAATGTGATTCCTTCTCCCGCAGCACTTCCGCTGTCTTTTTCTGTCTTTGCTGCCTCTGTTGCCGTGCCTGCACTCCCCTGTGCATCCGCTGTCTGGCTGTCTGCTGCTGTGCTGCCGCACCCTGCAAACATGGTCGCTGCCATTGTCATTGCCAGTAATCCCGCCATTGCTCTTCTTTTCATGTTATCCTCCATTCTGCAGACACTTTGTGTCGAGGCAACCGCAGATGCAACCTCTGATTTGCACGGGCAATGAATCTGCACCCGTAACGTGTCTTCCATCTCGTTTGCTCTGCGATAAGGGCTCATTTTGTGGTGTCTGCCGCATCAAACAGCCCTGTGCAAAATGCAGTATCGTCCGCATTTTTGCACTACTTCCTCCCCATACATTGTTTTGTTGTGATTTTTTCTGTTTTGCGTACACGTGTACATTTTTGTGCAAAAATATCGTCCGCGCATTTGCGGACGCGTGTACTCAACACACTATTTATTATACCAACAGCATAGTTTCTGTCAATTATATATTTTTCATGTATTTGATCTATAAATTTTGTGAAATATTACTGATACGGAACGCTCACAAATCGCCAGACACTTCTACGCTCCCCTGACATCCTCCCGCACCTCATAATACCCCTGTGGATAATGACAGGCAGGACAAACCTTAGGCGCACTGGTTCCAACCACAATATGCCCGCAGTTCCGGCACTCCCACACTTTCACACTGCTTTTCTCAAACACCGCCTGTGCCTGCACATCCCGCAGGAGCTCCCGGTACCGCTCTTCATGCATTTTCTCAATCGCGCCAACCATGCGAAATCGCGCTGCAAGCGCCGCAAAGCCTTCCTGCTCCGCCGTTTTTGCAAAATCCTCATACATGTCTGTCCACTCATAGTTCTCCCCGTGGGCTGCGGCATCCAGATTCTTTCCCGTATCGCCGATCAGTCCCAGTTCCTCGCCCCACATCTGCGCATGTGCGCGCTCGTTATCCGCCGTCTTCTCAAAAATCGCGGCAATCTGCTCATAGCCTTCCTTTTTTGCGATCTCCGCAAAAAAAGTATAGCTGTTTCTCGCCTGTGATTCCCCTGCAAACGCTGCTTTCAAATTCTTTTCCGTCTGTGTTCCGGCATACTTGTTCATAGAATCCTCCATTTTTTCACACGATCTCTCGCTCTAACTCTTTGCTCCAACTTCTGGCTTCAACTTATTGTTCTTGCCTTGCCTTATTACGCCAGTATGCCCGATCCGTCGAAATTTATTTATCCTGCCGGCAAACTTTTTGACGGCTTTTTTCTATTCCCACAAACCTGTTCTTCAAATATTTCTGGGGTCTTCCCTGCCTGCATAGCAATGTGCGGGTCTGACACGGCTTTTTTTCTCTCTCAGACCCGCAATAGCATATTTTTTTGCGTTATGTAAATTTGTTTTCCTTCTGTTCGGGTCTGATTCGTGAAAATCAATCTCCCAGACCCGTTTTTTCTGCTTTTTCGGGTCTGGCACGGCTTTTTCTTCCTCCCAGACCCGCAAGAGCTGATTCTTCGTTTCTTTTTCCCTCTTGCAATGGCATTTTCGGGTCCCGCAAGTCTTTTTTCCTTCTGTAGACCCGCAGTAGACTGACAAGCTCCTCCATACTTCCATTGACCCGAAAAAAGCAAAAAACAGGTCATCTATCAAACTGGAAAAAATGCATCCAATAGACTGGAAAAAAAATTGCACCTGGCAGGCAGAAAAAACAGCCGGTGCATTCTGCGCCGGCTGTCCGTACATTTCCCATTTCAAAGTTTTATTTTTTCTGCAGACTTCTTTTCTTTCTGCACTGTGGCTGTCTGCACTGCCGCCACGCCAAGTCCTGATAAGCTACTCAAGCAGTCTCCTCCTGCTCATCTGCAGTCTGCACTGCCGCCACGCCAAGTCCAAAAACGATCCTCTGTTCCCGATCCGGGCTCACTCCCTAAGATCAGCGCTTCACATTGAAGGCCGCCATGCCGGGATATACCGCAGCATCGCCCAGCTCCTCCTCGATGCGCAGAAGCTGGTTGTATTTTGCCACACGCTCGGTTCTGCTCGGTGCGCCGGTCTTGATCTGGCAGGTGTTTAATGCCACCGCAAGATCTGCGATCGTCGTGTCCTCCGTCTCGCCGGAGCGGTGAGAGGAAATTGCCGTATAGCCTGCCTTATGTGCCATCTTGATTGCCTCCAGTGTCTCTGACACAGAGCCGATCTGATTTAATTTAATCAGGATTGCATTTCCGCAGCCATTGTCAATTCCCTTCTTGAGACGCTCGGTGTTCGTTACAAAAAGATCGTCGCCGACAAGCTGCACCTTATCGCCCAGCTCCTTCGTCAGCTTCTGCCATCCTTCCCAGTCCTCCTCATCCAACGCATCCTCGATGGAAATAATCGGATACTTCTCCACCAGCTTCTTCCAGTGCTCAATCAACTCCTCGGAAGTAAACTTTGTACCTGCCTTCGGCAATATGTACTCACCCTTCTTTGTGCCTTTCCACTCGGAGGACGCCGCATCCATGGCAATCATGAAATCTTTGCCCGGCTCATAGCCCGCATTTTTCACTGCCTGTAAAATGTACTTGATCGCTTCCTCATCGCTGGCAAGATCCGGTGCAAAACCACCCTCATCGCCGACGGAGGTTGCAAGGCCTTTGCTCTTTAACAGGGCTGCCAGTGCATGGAATACCTCTGCACACCAGCGGAGCGCCTCCTTAAAGCTTGCCGCGCCGACCGGCATAATCATGAACTCCTGCACATCCACCGTATTGGCTGCATGCGCGCCGCCATTTAAAATATTCATCATCGGAACCGGAAGTCTGTTGCCGGAAATTCCGCCAAGGAAACGGTACAGCGGGATATCCAGTGCGATCGCCGCCGCTCTTGCCGCTGCAATTGATACCGCAAGGATGGCATTTGCGCCAAGCTTTGACTTGTCCTTCGTTCCATCCGCAGCAATCATTGCCGCATCCAGCGCGTAAATATCGCTTGCGTCCATGCCGCAGATCGTATCGTTAATGACCGTGTTAATATTCTCCACTGCCTTTGTGACACCCTTTCCAAGGTATCTCGCTTTATCTCCATCACGAAGCTCCAGTGCCTCAAACTCTCCCGTCGAAGCGCCTGACGGTGCCATGCCTCTTCCCACGGTGCCATCCGCAAGTGTGACCTCCGCCTCAACGGTAGGATTGCCTCTGGAATCCAGTATCTCTCTTCCGATTACCTTTTCAATCTCCAAAAAATTCATGCTTCGTTCTCCTTCCATCTGATCATCTGATTCTCTGATCTTTTCAATCATCTGATTCTTTGATCCATCCGGACTCCGTCTTCCGGAAAACACACCGGAAGGCGTTCGTTACATAGGATGGAACGCGTCCCGGTGCAGCTGTTTTCCGGCAGGAAACGGATTCAGCAGCTCCGCACCTGTAAGAAGTCCTAAAATGATTTACACTATAGTTAGTCACACCTAACTGTCGTCATTATAACGGTTGGAGAAAAAGATTGCAACCCCGGATGATGATACTTTTTCTCATTGCGGATTCTCCGCCGGATAAGAACGCCCTTTCCCTTACTGCACCGCTGCTCCGTCGTGCATCATCATCTGCCAGCCCTCCGCACGCTCTCTCGCCTCGATAAATCTGCGGTAGGTTCCCTCTTTTTTTAGCAGTTCCTGATGCGTACCGCACTCAGCGATCCTGCCGTCTGCCACCACAAGGATCTGATCGGCATTCTCGATTGTCGCCAGCCGGTGCGCGATCGTGATGATCGTCTTGCCTCTGGTCAATTCCGATAGGGCCGCCTGGATCAGATGCTCGTTCTCCGGATCGACGCTCGCTGTCGCCTCATCCAGAATGATGATCGGCGCGTCCTTTAACATCGCGCGTGCGATGGAAAGCCGCTGCTTCTGCCCTCCGGAAAGCGTGTCGCCGCCCTCTCCGATCATCGTGTTATAGCCCTGCGGCAGTTCCATAATGAAATCATGGCACTGTGCCGCGCGCGCTGCGGCGATCATCTCCTCCTCGGTGGCATCCGGTTTTCCAAAACAGATATTGGCGCGGATGGTATCGTGGAACAGATACACATTCTGAAATACCATCGCCATATTGGACAGCAGGCTGTCGCAGGTAAATTCCCTGACGTCATGTCCGCCCACCGTGATGCTGCCGCTGTTCACATCGTAAAAACGCGCGAGCAGGTTGCAGATCGTCGTCTTGCCGGAACCGCTCGGTCCCACAATCGCCGTCGTCGTGTGCTCCGGAATCCGAAAACTTACTCCCTTTAAGATCGTTCGGCTGTCATACCCAAAGCTCACATCTGAAAATGCAATATCATAATTTGTAAGCGGAATATCCGTTCCGTTCTCATCGATAAAATGATCCTGCTTTAATTCGTCAAGCTGATCCATCGCCTCGTCGATCACACCGAGGACATGCGCGCTGTCGCTGATCGGCTCTAAGCTGCCAAAAATTCCAAAAGAGAAAAAGACAAACATCAGCATCACCGGGAACTCCATCTCTCCCCGGAAGCCGAGAAAACACGCCTCTGCCGCCAGCGCCACCGACGCGCATTTTAGGGCGAGCAGATGCAGACAGTTTGCAGGCGTAAAGCCCCACTCAATGGCGAGGCGGATGTCCCTGCTGTCGCGGCACGCCTTTTGCATCGCCTCCATGGACGCCCCACTCTTGCCAAACGACTTCACCACGGAGATTCCGCGCGCATACTCGAGCACCGCCCCGGCAAGATTTCTTCCCGCCTCCGCCTCAGCGGGCGCATGCTTCACGCTGTGCTTCGACACCAGAAGCAGACACAGAAACGACGCAAACGCACCTGCCAGCGCAATCAGAGACACCACCGGGTTAAAAAACAGCAGAAACAGAAAGATACACAAAAAGTTCAGATAGCCGCCCACAAAATTGTCAATCATGCGGATTCCCATGTTCTCTAGCGTTCCCAGCCCCGTTGTGATGGAATTTAAAATATTTCCCGTATTCATCTGCGCAAAATAGCCGAGCGACACGCGCTTTAGGGCATCTCCGACCGCCAGTCTGTCCCTTGCGATCAGCTCATAACTGATTGCCTCCTGGCACCTCGCCCGCAGATAGTCAAACAAGAACCGCAGAAAGACAAACACTCCCATGATAACAAGACTCTTCCAGATCCACGCGCGGTCAAACGTCCCGACGCCGCGCCCGGCATCTAAGAGCATTCCGATGGTGTACGCTGCCACCATGACCGGCATTGCCGCGAACCAGCAGGAAAAGAACGAGAAAACAAAACCCAGATATAATTTTCCTTTAAATTCCCCGCACCAGTCGATGATGCGCTTCACTGTCTTAAACATAGGACACATCCTCCTTTCTGCCCTGGGATACCGCCCAGTGCTTTGCCCCGATATGAAGCTTCCACATCTTCTGATACAGCGGGCAGTTCACAAGCAGTTCCTCCTGTGTTCCCTTTGCCAGAATCTCTCCTGCCTGCAGCACGACAATCTGATCCGCCGTCTGAATCGTCGACAGCCGGTGCGCAATCACAAGCAGCGTCTTTCCTTTTGTGAGCGCCGCAATGCTCTGCTGCAGTTTTTCCTCGTTCTCCGGATCCGTAAATGCCGTCGCCTCGTCCATAATCACAATCGGCGCATTTTTTAACATCATGCGCGCGATCGCCACGCGCTGCTTCTCACCGCCGGAGAGCCGCTTTCCTGCCTCCCCCGCCGGCGTGTCATAACCCTGCGGCAGTTTCAGTATAAACTCCTCGCACTGCGCCGCGCGCGCCGCCGCTTTCACTTCCTCGTCCGACGCTGCCGGATTGCCGAGCCGGATATTTTCCAGTATCGAGCAGCGGAACAGGAAATTATCCTGCGTCACAAAGCTGACATGCTCTGCGAGCTGTTCCACCGGAATCCTGCGGATATCCACACCGCCGATGCAGATTGTCCCCTCCGCCACATCCCAGAAACGCGCAATCAGTTTCGCCACGGTGGATTTTCCGCCTCCAGACGGCCCCACAAGCGCCGTATAACTTCCCTCCGGGAGTGTCAGATCAATGCCGTGCAGCACTTCGTCCTTTTTCTCCCCGCTGTAGGAAAAATGCACGTTTTTCAGCTCGACATCGTGATGTTTTATCGTAGTCTCGCACTCCGGTTCCGGAAGATTTGGCATGGTGAGGTAGGCATCCAGCTGTTCTACCGTCATCTTCATCTGACGGGTATTTTCAGAAAATACTTCGAGCTTTGCCAGCGATCCGACCATCGACATCGAGAGCATCACTGCAAGCGCCGCCTGTGCCCCGGTAATGCTGCCGCGGTCCGCCAGATACAGGCTGACCGGAAGCGTGCCGAGCAGTGTGGACGGGAACAGGGCAAATGCCAGCTTCATCGTCACCCATGTGGAGGAAAGCCACTTCACCACAAACGTTCTGAAATCCGTGATTGCCTTCGCATATTTTTCATAGGACACACCCGCACGTCCGAACGCCTTGATGACCTCGATTCCCTCTATGTATTCCACGATGGCGCTGTTCATGCGCTCGTTCGACGCATTGTAGATCTCAAAGCTTTTTCCGCTGATGATAAACGTGAGCACCATGCACACCATGGCGAGCGGCAGCGTCACAAGCGAGGCAAGCGCCAGCCGCCAGTCCAGTACCGCAAGCGCCGCCAGACTGACCACCGGAAGCATCAGATGTCCGGCTCCCTCCGGGATCATGTGAGCGAGCGGCGGCTCCATATTCTCGATCTTGTCTACCATGACCGCTTTGATCTCCCCGATCGAGTGCGCCTGCACTTCCCCGAGCGGGGCATGCAAAAACCGGTCTGCCACGCGAAGTCTGAGCTGCTCTAAAATGTGATAGGCAACCGAGTGCGCCAGTCCCGTGGACCATCCGAAGCAGAGAATTTTTACCGCATAAAAAGCGAGCGCCGCAAGACACCAGTATGCAATCACACTCTCCGTTACCGTCCCGTTCACAAATGCCTCAATGACGCGGTACAGGCAGAAATACGGCAGAATCCCCGCCACGATGCTGACCACTGAAAGCAGCACGGAAAGTGCCAGTTTTCCTCTTCTCCCCTCCGTGTAGGAGAACACAATCGAAAGCCATCCCTTTTTTTCTGTTTTATCTACTTTTTCCACATAAATCTCCTTTCTCTGATGCCGCCGGGTGCCGCAGTTCTCCTGCCAGGTCCGCCATTTCCATTTCCATATCCCCGGCATCTCCCCGGCATCCGTCTTTACCGGATTGCGTTCCGGTACTCCACCGGCGACATCTGCATCACTCTCTTAAATGCCATGGCAAATTTGCTCGGGCTGTCGTAGCCGACCATCCCCGCAATCTCTGCCACATTTTTCTCCCTGTTCTCCCGAAGCAGCACCGCCGCACGGTTCATGCGGTATTTTAACAGCCAGTCTCCGATGGAAGTTCCGTACACGGACTTAAAACACTGTTTCATGCCGGTCTGCGGAATGTCAAACCGCTCCGACAGTTCCCGCTGGGTGATGTTCTCATCCATGTGTTCTGTCAGATAGTGTCCGATCGCCTTGACTTTCTCCACCTGCGTCCGGTAAAAGTACGCCGGTTCGTCGATGCGCCGGGGAAGCTCCGCCGCCTCCAGAAACAGCAAAAGTTCCATCACTTTTAACTTGAAATACGGAATTCTGATCTGCTCCGGAACCGCATAAAGTTCACTGAAAATATGCTCGACTGCCGGATGTCCGTGCAGCACTCTCGGATATTTTCCCTCGCAGAATTTCCGGCAGATGGCCGCGGCGCTCACCGGGAACCCCTTCATCTGCGCGGCAAGTCCCGCATCCGCGGTTTCCAGATCAAAACAGATCATGGCTCCGTGGTAATGTGCCAGCGGAAATTCAAAATGTCCCGTGTGCGTCAGGCGGCGGTCCAGCTTTAAATCTCCTGCCTCCACATAGGCGTAGGCATCCTCATCCGCCACATACTGCATCCGCCCCTCCCTGCAATGATCGATACAAAAAACATGCTTCTGCGGCACAAATTCCGAATCAAAATAATCCATATGAAAATCGTTGAACCCGAGCATGACACCCGGGAACAGTTCATACATCGCAATCGTTCCCTCGCCGGTGGCATTTTCCATCCGAAAGACACTGCATCCTTCGCTCTTCGCCAGACACTTCATCTGCTCCTCATTCCGGTAAGTCTCCATCGTCCCTCTCCTTTTTACCGTGTGCGGCATGGCTGCCCTCTGCGCCAGAACAGGAATACCATAACAAACAGCAACTCATAAAATACGCCCTGCCCGGGATTCCTCATAAATAAAGCTCCGGTTTCACACCTTCGCACCTATTCATCAAACGGAATACCCCAGACAGGGCGCTCTATCCAGACATCCTTTTCCTCCTCTTCCGGTTAGTTCTTTCTAACACGCTTTTATCCTAACGGAGAACGGAGAAAAAATCTGTCCCATTTCATCGTTTTTGTCCCGATTGGACAACATCATGTCCAGATGTCTTAATCTATCCTTTTTCTTACTTTTCATGACGGAATGCGGAAAAAAGTCCCTTCTTTTCATAAGGTTCTCTCGTCACAGTTCCCATCTCATAGCCGGTCTTGTCAATGACTTCCTTTAACTTTGCATCATCGATGTCCTGTTCGGTCAGAATGACTGTCTCCCCTTTTGCATGGGAAGAGGTTACCTTCTTTACCGGAAACGCAGCTCTCACTGCCTCATTCACATGTGCCTCACACATTCCGCACTGCATGCCATCCACTTTTACCACAATTTTTTCCATTGCTGTTCTTCCTCCGTATTATTTCTGTCTGCATATATCCTCTATCAGTTCCACCCATTCCTTCGGATGTACTGCAAGAAGCTCCTCATGCTGCATGTCCAGTTCATGCAGTACCGGGTGCGCAAAATGCCTGTGATAACGCGCCCGGTATTTTTTTCCCATCTTTAAGGCATATAAAATATGAATCTCGGTGCCCGCCGGATTGATCGCATCCGCCAGCGGCGTAATCAGATCGGAATAGAACTGATTGCGCAGACTCTCCTTTGTGATAAAGGAGAGATCTACACCGGCGCCGCGCATCATGCCGATAAACGCATCCACATATCCGTCTCCCGCCTTGCGCCACTTCTCCAGCTTACGGTTTAAAAACGGAAGCCGGAATCTGCCGGTCGTAAGAAACGGATAAATCATCGGCAGCATCAGGTCTGTCATCAGCTTCGCCGGCAGTTTTGCACACTGATCCAGATCCGAACCGCCGAGAATGCCATAATCCATATGAATCACTCCGCGTGCCGCCATAAGTCCAACGAATGACCCGCCGAGTGAGCAGCCGTACGCCGCACAGATTTTCCCGTCATAGTGTTCCTTAATATATTCCTCGATCTTCGCCGTCTCCTCGATCATCGTGGGAAACTGCGTCTGTTCCGTCTCGTCAAACCCGTCGTAAGAGACGCACGCCACCCGGAATGTCTCCGCCAGCGGCTCGATCACCTTTCCAAAATTGCTGCGCCAGTAACAGCCGGTTCCCGGCAAAAGCATGAGAACTGGCTTTCCCTGCTCTCCAAATTCATATACTTTCATCTGTTCCCACTCCTGTTTCTATGGTATATTTTTCGGAATCTTTTCTGGCGTTTTCATACCCGGCAGACACAAAGCCATCCGCCCGTTCTAATAAAAGTGTCAGCCCAGCGCCACATCGAGCATCATCATGACGCTGAATCCCACCGCAAAAAATATCGTGCCGACATCCGAGTGCTCTCCCTGCGACATCTCCGGAATCAGTTCCTCCACGACCACATAGAGCATTGCCCCCGCCGCAAAACTGAGCAGATACGGCAGTGCCGGGACAATCAGTCCCGCCGCCAGGATCGTGAGAATCGCCCCGATCGGCTCCACAATCCCCGAGAGCACGCCTCCTAAGAATGCCTTCGGCTTTCCGGTTCCCTCCGCCCGAAGCGGCATGGAAATAATCGCCCCCTCCGGGAAATTCTGAATCGCGATTCCAAGCGACAGCGCCATCGCGGCCGCCGCGGAAATCTGGGTGCTGCCCGCCAGATACCCCGCATACACGACGCCGACCGCCATGCCTTCCGGGATATTATGTAATGTGACGGCAAGCACGAGCATCGTCGTGCGCTTCAGCTGGCTCTTCGGTCCCTCCGCCCTCTGGCTGTTGCGGTGCAGATGCGGGATGATATGGTCGAGCAGAAGAAGAAACAGGATCCCAAGCCAGAACCCTGCAACTGCCGGCACAAACGCCAGCTTTCCCATATCGACAACCTGCTCCATCGCCGGAATCAAAAGACTCCAGATCGACGCCGCCACCATCACGCCTGCGGCAAATCCCGTCAGCATACGCTGCAGCCGGTCTCCCATCTCCTTTTTCATAAAAAACACGCACGCCGCGCCGAACGATGTTCCAAGAAACGGTATCAATATTCCGTAAAATACACTCCAGTTCATATGCAAGCCTCCTTTTCAGTTAGCTTTTGCTAACCTTATTTTATCAATCACTTCCTATTTGTCAAGCCTCCCGCCGGTTCCAGCGCAAAATGTGCGGCAAAAAAAATTTCCATGATACAAAAACGGACACTGAATCTTCTTCAGTGTCCTCCCATCACTTCTAACCTGCACATTCCTGGTACAGCGTCTTTTGTCCGGTCCCGCCGAAGATATCCATAATATCCGCCATTCCCACTCCGTAGGAAAGCAGCAGTACCAGATTTTCTTTCGCGTACTCAAACCGCTGGAATAGCTGCTGCTTCTGTTCCAGGTTCTCATATACCTTCCAGTACCCGGTGCAGAGATAATCTCTTCCCTGATGCTCGATAAACCCTCTCACATCCTCCACCGGATAACCCAAAAGCAGTCCCATCTCATGAGGGAAATCCCTGCGCTCCTGCATGTACCTGCGGTAACGCATCCGGAAAACAGGAAGCACCGCCTCCAAGGAAGTATCCTGATATCCCAGTTTATGCAGCATCCTTTTCACCTGTTCCTGTTCCATGTATTCTTCCAGGCTTTCTCTTCGGTATAAGAGCACAGCCGCTTTTCTGCCGGTTGAAAAAAGCACATACATGGATATTCCGGTATCCCGGATCAGCTCCCGGACCTGACATACTCCCTCACACGGAATATTGAACAGATTCGACGGCTTTAAGCCTGCGATTAACGGCGCACACTGCAGTGCAAGCTGCAGTTCCACATCTTTTGGCTCCATCTGCTGCAAAATCTCCCATGTCTCACGACTCATGCCGATCCCTCCTGTATCATACAATCTTTTGAGTTAGTTCCTTCTAACTATCTGTATCATATACGACAGCGGGCATCTTGTCAAGAATCAAAAGAATTGTCGCAATAAGCATAGACTGCTTTTGTGTGATAAGTAATATTATTAGAAACACACTTGGAGATTTCATGTGGAAATGCAGGTGGAATATTCGTCTGGAAATGCTGTAAAATCAAAGTAAATATTTCGATCAACAGAACCTTTTATGACAACATCTCTTTCACACAAGTACTTCGATAATCACTTGGTGATATTTTATATCTTTCTTTAAATACTCGGTTAAACGTTCTCTGACTTTCAAATCCACTATCCAGACAAATATTTGTAATAGAATCACTCGTATTTTCCAAACGATGGCATGCATAGTTCAGCCTTGCATCGTTAAGATATTGATTAAAGTTTCTATGGAATGTTTTGGAAAAGAGTCTGGATAAAACATATTTGCTCACCCCCAGATCTTTTGCCATCTCTTCCAGAGAAAACTTCTTCTTAAAATTTGCTGATATATAGGAAACTGTCTGGTAAATAAGATCGTTGCTCCCCACACTGCTCTTTTCTACCAAATTTAATTTTCCTATGCAGCGTGCCAACACAATTTGAAGATATGCCTGTGCAACAGTAATATCCGACTGTTCTGTCTCTAAAATTGCATTTATAACCCTATATACCTCCGGTTCAACCTTTTCCGCTTTGATGATTGGGTATTCAGGAGCCATGGATTGCATGATATCTGCAAATTTGGCAATCGTAAATGGCGATGCAATCAGATAAGTCGCTTTATTTACACCGGGTGTCAGTACCTGATAGTGATGAATAACATCTGGAAATACAAAGCCTATATCTCCTTTTTCCATATGGTATAGTTCCTGTCCGACACCAAGTTCTAATGCTCCACTTGTTACACAAACGATCTCCAGTGCATTATGAAGATGTGGTTCAATATGTTTTGACTTCCTATTTATTGCTATGATCTCCTCTTTTGTGTCAACATATTTTAACTGCATGAAATACTCCCCTTTGCAACATTTGTCTATATCTTCTTTCGATTTGGCAAGCAATCCTTTTACACCTATCTTATAATCAACTTGTAAATAAGGAAAGGAGGAATTGCAAATGAGCAACCTAAAAAAATATCTGAATGACCTTTTAGTATTCTACACTGAATATTTTGAGCATCCTTACCATGTATAAATACTAAAAGGACTATTTTGTGAAAACTGAATATTTTCTTAAGGCCATTTCACAAAAATGAAGTGGTCCTTTTTTATTTTCAAAATACAGTTCTATCACTTTATATATAGAAAAAAGCACTGTCTCATCGAGCAACGACCAGACAACGCTTTCTCCTGTCAATTCTAATTTATGTCTGATGCATCTGTTACTTCATCTGCAGCAATTCCTTTTTCTGCTTTCAGTTTTTTATTTGCA